>Ga0272440_1000515_pt1 | contig 32480 bp, 29 predicted proteins | sample SSMMMBAug17_FD_192440 | JGI IMG/M metagenome (GOLD analysis project Ga0272440, IMG submission 192440) | Marine sediment archaeal communities from Little Sippewissett salt marsh, Falmouth, MA, United States - SSM-MMB-Aug17 | ecosystem: Environmental > Aquatic > Marine > Wetlands > Sediment ... | reverse complement strand
CTTATCGTTGATGACAATGCCATTAATCGTAAAGTATTATCAGAACGTCTTGATCGTTGGAATATCTATTGGGAAGAGGCGCCTTCCGGAAAAGAAGCGTTGAATATTTTACATAATGCCCTTGACAAGAATCAGCCCTTCGATCTTGCGATTCTTGACCATCAAATGCCAGACATGGATGGTGAACAACTCGGACAAACAATTAAAGCACACCCCCAGTTAAAAGAACTGATTCTTATCATGTTAACATCAATCGGAGATAGAAGTGATGCCAGCAAGTATTACAAAATGGGCTTCGCCAGCTATCTCACAAAGCCCATAAAATCATCACAGTTATTCAATGAACTGGTTAATACGTGGACTGCTTTTACAACTGATCAGGAAAACCCCAGGATGATTGAAAGCCATACGCTAAAAAATAAGCAAAATGATCAACCGATTAAAGCGAATGTTCTTCTTGTTGAAGATAATTCGATCAATCAAAAAGTGGCCACACAGGCTTTAAAAAAGATGGGGTGTACTGTAAGTATTTGTGACAATGGTAAGGAAGGTTTGTTGGCGGTAAAAAAGAATGACTATGATATCATCTTCATGGATGGTTCAATGCCTGTAATGGATGGTTTTGAATCAACAGCTGCAATCAGAAAATATGAAGGAAATAATAAACATACCCCTATTATTGCAATGACTGCACATGCAATGAGAGGTGATCGAGAAAAATGCCTGACTGCTGGAATGGATGATTACATTTCAAAGCCGATTGACTGGAATTCTGTCTATTCCATATTGTTAAAATACTGTTCAAAGATAAAATCAAATACAGAATCTGAAGATCAAAACGAAATAGGGATTGATCCACATGTTGTTTTTCAATATGACAAGTTATTGCAATTGGCAGAAAATGGCTTTGAATTTTTTAAAAGCATCTTAGAAGAAACACAAGAACAATTAAACACAGGAATGAAAAAGCTATCTGATGCGATTCAAGAAAAACATGTGGATCAAATTAAATTTGAATCACACAATCTCAAAAATATAGCCGGGACAATCGGTGCGATGGAATTCTTCTCTAAAGCGCAACAGATTGAAAATAATTCAAATGATCAAACAATTCATCTTTGCCAGACATTTTTCAACGAACTGACTTTACGACATAAAGACATTTGCGATGCTTTAACAGCAATGAATATCAAAAAAATTGTTAACGAAGCATATTGATATTGCGTGGCATAATTGCTGACAGATACGCGCCTCATTAATATGAGTACTCAAATTAATTTTGTCAGAACTCAATTTTTTTCTTGACATTCTATTAAACTTATTATTTTACTAAAAATAAGTTTTCAAACATGCGTCTGAAATAAACAGCTAGACAAAATTGTTTCAATTTTTTATTCATATCAAATTGAGTACGTCGCCATGCCCAAAATGGAGACCATGTTTTCAGTTTGAACATATTGCCATCAATAATAAAGCCAACATTCACTTCCCAAAAATAAGGAGACCATCAAATGATAAATCATAAATGGAATCAATTTGTTGCGGGCCTGCTCACATGGATAGTCGTGGTGCCGGCCTATGCAGAAATCCTGACCCTTGCCAATGGCAGTGGCAAATTACAGGATTCGGTATGTGTGCAGCTTTCAGTAGATACGACAGATCCCGTCTATGGCGCTGTTTTTTCACTAGATTATCCATCTGATGTGATATTGTCCAGCATTGAAAGCAGGTATTTTGATACCTTTGATGCCCAAATGGCCAAAGCCTATGGAGAATCCTATACTGAAGACCTCAGTGGATATGGGCCATCCTTTGTATTTAAAACCAATATAGACACTGGTGAAACCTACGTTGCAGCAGCCCGTTCTACAGAAACGATAAACACACAGGCCATGTTTGAATTTTGTTTTGTGCTAAAAGATGGTGCCTCGGCAAGTTCTTATCCAATTTATATAAAGCCGATACCACAGACCACTGCAGATGGTTCAATTGATCCGGAGAAAGAACCCTATCCTGTTCTGACCAGCGTGGATACAACATATCCCTACACAAGTCATCTGGCATATCCTGTTTTGCTATCCGGTGAAACAGATCCATCAGGTCATGCGCTCAATACCCGGCATGGGATGGTTACATTCAGCACTGGTGATGATCCACCCGATGTAATCAATGCTGTTGTGGGACAAATAACCAGCGATATTTTAGGAAAAACAGACAGCGTTGCCAATGCCACAATCAAACTTATTGAGACCGGACAAATTGTTCAATCTGATGCCAATGGATTTTACACATTCACCAATGTTCCTGAAGGACAATACACAGTGGAGGCCAGCTCTCCAATATTGGGGAACAATCAGTTTCAAGTGAATTTGTCTGCGGCAAATGCAATCATATCGGATATAATGCTCAGTCAGTTAGATTCAGAAGATTTGTTTACTGCAACAGAACTTCAAGATGCTGTTTCACAGGCTGTTGTACAGGCAATCGCGGATCAACAGGCCCTCATTAATGCACTTCAGGAAACAATCAATGATATGTACTCATTGTCTGCCATTCAAAAAGCTGTTCAGAGCGCTATTTATGAAAAAGAACAAGTCATTTCCAGAATGCATCTCGATATTGATTGCAATGGTAATGCCGACGCGCTGACTGATGGATTGATGATCATGCGTTATCTTTTTGGGATTGACGAAGGTTCAAGCCTTACTGACAATGCTGTGGATACAATCAATGGCACCTGCACATCTGAAGCGGAAATTATTGCAAATATCGAAAGGATTATGCCGAAAATTTCGGAATGATATAAATAATTAATCAATATATAACTTTTATTAACAAACAAACATATGGAGAGAAAAATGAAACAAAGCAAATCCTCTAAGTTCTGGCTCTGGTCGATTTTGATCTGCATGGGCGTTACCCTGATATCATTTACCGAACTGCTCGGTTGGGATATTCGCACAGATCAAAAAGAGGGCATTGAAGATGCGATCATGCTACTCAGAAATATTATTCCAGGAGTAGAGACCGCTCGAATCAATGGTACTGTTTACGATCAGACCGGAAAAACTGTTTTGGATGATGTCACAGTCGCTGTCAAAGTGGGGGATCAAACCTATGAAACAAAAACAGAAGAAGATGGCACATTCATCCTGACCACTGGACCGGTTGATCGTAGCGTGGGATACAATCTTACGTTTACCAAAGATCAACTGGTTGCAAATCGTTCTCTTGTATTTGTCCTTAGCCATTTACGCATTGATATGGGTGATGTTCAACTTTATCCACAAACTCAAAGCACCTGTCAAGTGAGTGGACAGGTTTTGGATGATTTTTCCAGCTCACCACTCAGCGGTGCGGAGGTGTCATTTATCAATTCGCAAAATCAAACCATTTCCACAATGACTGACGCATCTGGTGAATTTGTAATTTCTGATGATTATTTTCAAAGTGGCAGTACCTATGCATTCTCCATTACAAAATCTCAATATTTGCCCCAATATGCCACTGTTACGATTTCAGGAGAATCCAACACCATTGACCAAAATCCAGTACATCTGTATTTAAGTTATGGCACCATCAATGGCACAATTATGGACGATGAATCCGGTTCCCCCCTCACACTCGCAATGGTAACAGTCAAAGACAGTCAAAACAATACGATCTGCGCGAATACCGATCAAAATGGACAATTTCAACTGACCAGCCCATATCTTCATCTCGGACAAACCTATTCTGTCACTGTTTCAAAAGAAAACTACAGTAATGAAACAATAGCAGTCACGTTAAACTTACCCGGAGAAAACACAATTTCCAGTACGCCGATTTCCTTAAATATCGCAGCGACAATAACTGGTAAAGTTGTTTCAACAGTTAATGCACCTGTTTCAGGAGCGCATGTGACAACAACTGATTCAGCGGGCAATACGTTTTCAGAAGATACTGATGCAAATGGCATTTTTACACTGACAGGAATGGAGTTGCATAAATCTTCTGCCTGTACCTTGAACTTTACGCATGATAATTATGAAAACAAAAGCCTGGAAATCTCAACGATTATTCAGGGCACAAATGATGTTGGAACAGTGACACTTGATGCCAAATTGCAGGGAAGCGGCACACACACAATTTCCGGCCGGGTGATAAACAGTTGGGATACCTCACAAGGGCTGGCTGCAAATGTTCTCATTAAGGATCATGACAATATTGATCGCACAATTATATGTGATAGTTATGGAAATTTTTCAATTTCAGGCAGTTTTATTCCGAACATTGCCTATGTTATCTATGCCAGTATGAATGATTATACAGGCGAACAAGACAGTGCGCATGCACAAAAAATTATTACCATTTCTCAGAATGCTTCGCAGTACGTTGGAAACATTCCATTGTATCCAACAGGAATTTTCTTTAAAATCAATGGGCAATCCTATGAGTATCAAACAAATTTGAAACAAACCTGGGAAAAATTCCTTACAGAAAAAACAGGATTTACATTTACCGCCAGAAATACTGAAGACCTTGATACCGCATCCGCAATTTATCTGCATACAGATGATATCATTCAGTTACCTCATGTTCCCGGTGATGTTCAATCAAGCTACATTGCGGTCAATGGAAACACCAAATCCGCAGCAATAACATCAGGAACGTTGAGTGATGAACGCACCCATGTAACTGCCGGCCCACGCAATCATGATGCAACGCTGCCATCACTAAAAATGAGTAATTCAGTGATGCATCATTTTCAAATTACTGATACCGGCACATTTACCATCGAAACCAATGGAGAGATTGCCCCATATCTAAAATTAGAGTTGCTCAATGGCAATGGCGAAACGATTTCATCAGTCAGCAATAGTGCGAATAGCAATGCGAATATCAGTCAACAGAGTCTGCAACCGGGATGGTATTTTGTAAAGGTCTCTGGCGTCAACGATACCATTTATGGGGTTTACAACATTGGTATTACAGGCACTGAACAGATTTCCGGCGATACAGGCACTTGGAACACAGACAATCTGATAATATCCTGGTATGATACAAATGATCAGCGCATGTATATTGCCGGTAAAGATGAAGAAGGTTCAACCGGAACGATTGATATTTCAATGATGGGTGGTTTTGGCAAACTGGCGCGTGGTACCTTTTCTGGTACATTGCGAGCAGTGGATACCACCGGTGATACAATCGATATTTCCAATGGCTTTTTTAACGTGATCAGGAGTGAATAATGAACAATAAAATATTAATTCGATGGTGTTTGGGAATGATCGCCTGGCTTGTATTTGCAGCCAATATGCCTGCATCTGCTGCAAAGAACAACCTGCAGATCAACAGCCTGTCCATGACTGTTGGACAGAGTAATATTAATTTAAAAGATAATATGAAAGCAATGATTGAAAAACGTGATAATGGTACAACGCGAATCTCCATTGGTGTTGAAGATAAAAAGCAGGATATTGAAATGTTAATTCAGGCAGATCTGCCTTCATGGGATGGAATAAATCCACAATATGTGCATACTCAGACGGATGCAATCATGTTTATGCTAAAACATAAAAAAGGCGCTGTTTTCGTGATACCAGCCGTTCGCTTTGCAAAAGATTCGGGAAAAAAGTATGTCCATCGGGTGAGATCGAAAGGTATTGTCAAATTCCAAAAACAATCACCAGATTGGACGCGTATGACAAAAGCCAGACGCCTGGCAACAGGACGCGGTGTCATTCGTAATCAAGGAATGGAGGGCAGTTCCTTTTTTTTAAAGATTAAACCCATTGTAAAAAATGGTACTGTACAGGCACTTGTCGGCACTTTTTCTGGAATGGCCAGCATGGGTAAAAATCGGTATCAAAAAGGGGACTATGTCAATATTATGGATGGTCAATTCAATATAGAGGTGAGTAAACATGCAAGTATCAAATAATAATCTAAAAAAAACAGGTCAATGGCGTACCATTATTGGCATAATACTTTTCTGGATATGCCTTCCATTGGTGGTGCATGCATTTTATGATAACTCCCACATGAATACATCAGAAGATGCCATTGTTTTCATGGAAACACGAGGCAGTATTCAACAACGTTGGTGTATTGATTATTTAAAATCAAAGACAGGCGGGCGTCATCAAGGAGAAATTTTCAGTAGTGAAAAATCCGGCGATAGTGAAGAATTCAACAAAATCCGCCAGGAACCTGGATTGATTGGCAATGCACGGGCAGGTGCCATCGTTGCCGATTATTTTCAAGATTTTTGGTGGGACGATACCACCGAACATAACTGGCATTTTGATCTTGCCGGTGCCAGTCGGTTTTATCAAAACAATTATACATCCTATTCTCATTTCATGAATCTCATTCGCACCAATTATGAGGGTAAAAAAGTTATTGCCAATAATTTCAATGATTATGATGGCTATTCATACAATGGATCATATGGCTTTGATAGTGGTCTGGGCTATGATATTACAGTGGCAACATTAATGAATAATTCCATGCTGACAATTGATCTTGCCAATTGTACTGAATGTGACTCAAAATATACATTGGCACCAGGCGGCAATCCAGCAACAGATTACAAACAAAATGGTTCCATTACACCAGTTGGTTCGCCGGGCAAAGATGGATTTAAGGTTGGGAATCAGGATGGGACCAATTACAATTGTTTTTCAGATACCTTTGGCAACAACTGTCCGGATATTGGAAGTAAATTTGATGGCATTTATCAAATCCCCAATACCACACCAGGTGATTACAGCTATTTTACATCAGATGAAGACTGGGTTATTATGGAGCCTTTGGACAATGCAGCAACATTCTACTACAATGAATGGTTTTTAGAAGGTGGAAGAACTAAAAACAGTCAAAAAGACACATCTTCAATAACAGGCCGATATTATTCATTATTATCTCAAGACATCAATTTTTTGACCGCAGCCATTCATTATGCCGGTGATGCCAATGTTCAGATTCACATATGGAATACATTGGGATTCAATCATGCAGCCTATGAAGAATGGATTGAAGGCATAGAAAATGAATCTTATGGCTATGGAGATCGCATACTGGGGGGGACAGATCCCAATCGCAATTTTGAGGATTATGATCTGGTTGAGGCCTATATTCGCGGCAGGGCCAATGATTACAGCACAGATCGACTGGATATCATTCTGACTGAAAATGCTTTTTTGACCTATCTGGCCAGAGAAAATCGCGATAATTGTGATATTATGCTGAATGAAGACAATGCCACGAGAAAAAATACAGCAACCTATGCAGTGAATCAGGCCATATCGACAATTGCGATCATGTATGAAAAAGCTGTGTTGGAGTTGAGAAAATATCGGTAACAACAATGCCTTGCTATTATAAGGGCCGTGGTAATGCGATCGGATAAAATGCAATACGCCATTGATTTTCATTACAAGTAGAAATGCATGATGATAAGATGACATTTTTAATATCTTCATAATACAGACTGGCCGCTCCTTTCAAGTTTGCAATAATCTTTAATTGAAATGCAACCGGCCCGACTTCAGATAAAATTGTTTTAACTGATATCAGCCATTCATGAAAGGGATGATTTTCCATTTCTGTTTGAACAGATAATGTCAAGGTTTCTATCATCTTGTCTATCAGTCGGCCTTGATGGTTTTCGTCAAAATGAATATTGGCTGCAATTCTAAAACCATCGGACAGGTTAATGGGAGAAAGTTTCAAAAATTCGTCAGTAGCCCAGGTTTGAATTTGTTCGCCGAGCAGTTTAATACAAACAAATTCGGGCGTTTGTGTCATAATTGTTCCAACAGTCTCATCAGGCAGTAAAATCGTATCATCCTTTTTTGTCGGAAACCAGCACTCATTCATGGCAATGGGGCGGGAACGCATATCCAATAGATCTTTTAGCGGTAAGTGAATGATTCCGCCCTCCAGTCGTTCATTTGTCAATTCTGATGCCAGATTGATACGGCTAACCCGATATGGAATGCCCTGATATACAACCAGCTCACCTTCACGCACCGGGCCCAAATTTAATATGATTCTTGCCTGTTTCCAGTAACGTGGTAACGCATGGTTTGATGCCCAGGCAATCCCCACAATGAATATAATAAATAAAGATAATAAAAACCAATCTCCACAAAAATATAGCACCAACAGCAACGCAACCAGTGAAAAAAGGAATGTTGCAATCCAATAGATGAGATCAAAAGTACGAATATACACAGATCGTGGATGTTTCTGAAAAGGACGAGTCAAATGAATTTTTGTTTGTAATTGATGCATTAGGAACCATGTCAGGGCAAAAAACAATAACGCAAAAACCATGTTTCGTCCCCGACTTTTGAAAAACAATTGCATCAGTTCATGTAAATGTTCTGACAGATGCTTTTTCTTCATCTGCTTTTGTTTGAGTTTTTGTTGTGTAATGTTCAGGCGGGTTTTGATTTCTCGGTAACGATTGATCCAGTTATTTTTTATTTGATTGATTTCATGATGCAATGATTCGTTTTTTATATGGGGCGTAATGGCTTTTAGACGATTATTGGCTTTTTGGGCAATATCCAATTGATCTTGAAGGTTTTCAATTTCAGTCTCCAGACGATCAATTTCTCTGGGGCGTGAGGTCAATTGTTTAATTTCTCGAACCAGGGGTTCAATCAACTGTTTAACTTCATCTTTCCAGTCAAACGTTTGTCTTTTGTGTGAATCAAATGTATCCAGATGGACATCAGTGGCCAATTGATGAAAATTGGATTCCAATTGTTTGAGATGTTTACTTAACTTTGAAATTTTCTGGGTTAAATCTTTTTCTCGTCCAACACCTGCTGTGCTTTGCATTTTTTTTTGGATATCAAGAATTTGATTGCGCGTGTTGTTGATTGCATCAAGCAGGTCCATCAAGTGTGTTACTGTAATTACGATTTCATCTGATGGAACGGATTCGGTGCCCTTAAGCGGTTGCGTTATTAAACTGATGAATAAAAACACAGCAGGTAATATAAATCTATAAATTTTTAATTTTTGCATAATTTGTCTTTTTTGGATTTGATTAAGAATGAATATATGCAATAATACATTTTTTTTGTCCTAAAACAAATATTTTCTTCAAAAATTCAATTTTTGATAAAGAAGACTTGCAATATTCAAGCGCATCCTGTAGTTTCTATAGAAAATAACAATGAAGGCTTCAGCCATATAATAATGAACATTACCAGTTTTGGTTATTTTTAGATAACGAACACTCAACGTTGATTAAGGAAATTTCAAAAAATTTAAGCCATGACAGGCACTGACCTGTCAAATAGATTCAAATGAATCATTTAACAATCAATTTTTTCCTTAGGAATGCTCTGAAAATAAGTTTTCCATTTTGCCTGGCGTCCCAAATTATTAGATTTGGGACGCCAATAAATGAGAACCTTATTTTTCGAGGAATACGTAATTAAATCGGTTGAATATCAGTTAATCGCAAGGGAGTAAAATGTGCAGGATCAATCCAATCCACATGGGTCTTTTTTAAGACAATTATTATCCCATCAACCAACAGCAAGTGCATTTTTCAAGGTCGTTATTCCGGAAAATATGCAAAAACTATTGGATATCACCGCACTTGAGATCAGTAAGGATCAGTTTCTGGATAGTGAACTGGAACATCAATTATCAGATATGCTGTTTAGAGTGTATTGTAAAGATCATATGCCAGCATATATATACTTATTGTTTCAGCACAAAGGCAATCCAGAACCTTTAATGTCTTATTTACTGTTTCGGTATATGGAACGAATTTGGGAGCAGACAATTAATCAGGGCCTGGTTGGTCATTTGCCGCTGATTATTCCTGTTGTTATATATAATGGCTCCACCCCCTGGAATGTTATCACGCGATTTTCAAGACTATTTGGTTCCAAATCAGAGCTAAACAGTTTTTTGCCAGATTTTCAATATATTATGTGTGATCTGTCAAAAATATCTGAATTCGATTTCTCGGATACAAAAATTCTTGAAACTGGCATGTATCTGTTAAAATCAATTCATGACAATGATTTTGAAGATCAACTTCCCCATATCCTTAATCCCTTGAAACAGTCCATAGAAATTGACTACATCAAACGCTTTTTAGCATATGTGGTAGAATATATTTGTGGATCCTCTAAAATGAGTGAAAATGATATTGAAACTGTAATGGATGAAATTTTTTCAAAAACAGGCAAAGATATCTATAAAAATGTGCATGAACAAATATTTTTTCAAGGAGTCGTTCATCAAGCGCGTGAAGCGATCCTTGATGTTTTGACAGTTCGGTTTGACGTAATACCTTCCAAAATTCTTGAAACCTTACAGGGGATAGATGAAATTGATATTATGAAAATTTTGCATAAACAAGCTGTCACTTCAAGTGACATTGACGAATTTGAAGAAGTACTTGAAATGATGTTGTTTTAAATGTCCGCACACAAATTTCAATTTCAATAGAATATTTGATATTTAAAAAGGTGTCAGACTCTCGTAACCATTGTCTGTAACCAATATGGTTTGTTCAAATTGGGCGGAAAGCGTTTTGTCTTTGGTCACAGCCGTCCAGTTATCAATTTTTGAAACATTAACGTCCTTTTTACCGAGATTGATCATGGGCTCAATAGTAAACACCATACCCGGAATAAGCTTGATCCCTTCACCCTTTTTTCCAACATGGGGGACATGCGGATATTCATGAAAGGCAAAGCCAACACCATGTCCGGTATATACTTCAACAACAGAACATTTTTTTTCTTCAGCATATTGCTGAATGGCCCAGCCAATATCACCAATTGTTGCTCCTGGTTTAACCTTACTGATACCCCGACGCAGACAGGTTTCTGCAACTGAAACAATTTTTTTAGCATCTTCCGATGGTTCACCCACAAAAAAAGTTTTATTGGCATCTGCAAGATATCCATTAAGTATTGATGTAATATCTACATTTACAATATTACCCGATTCAATAACACGTTTGCCAGGCACGCCATGACATACTTCATTATCTACTGAGACACAGGTGCTTTTCGGGAAGCCATTATAATTTAGAGTCGCCGGTTTTGCATGATTTTTTATGGTAAATTCATGGACAATTGTGTTGATGTCATCTGTAGTCATTCCTTCAACAAGTTTGGATTCAACCAGGTCAAGCGTGTCTAAAACCAGCCTTCCTGCTCTTCTGATATGTTCTACATGCCGGGGGGATTTCAAATAAATATTGTATTTTTTCAAATATTTTTTAGCCAGATTGTTTTCAGGCGGTGGTGGCTTGGATACAAATTCCGGTTGGGGGATTTTCTTGTTGATACAACATTTTTTAAATTTTTTGCCACTCCCACATGGACAGGGGGCATTACGTCCGACTTTCATGTTTTGGTTTGGATTAAGCATTCCCATGATGAGTTATCTCTGTTTGTTTGATATTTCCCATTTATGAATGTGGCCTGGATCATCGTTTCGGCCATTTTTCTTGAAGACCATGTGGCCCAAACGATGATCAAAGACAAAATTGTTGATCATGTAATCAGTAATCCAATTCGCACGAATGGGAAATTGATTCTTTTTTATACTTTATAAAACCTTGAAAAATAACGCTCCATTTTCATTAATCAGTCTTGTCGGACATGGTTTGATTGGATTTGTTATTCATTCAGATTTCTTTATATCAGCACTGTAAAAATTCAGTTTTTCTATACACCTGTATCATATAATTGTCAAATTTATTTATTTTTTTCTTAGATTCCGGCATTGCATCTTTATTCAGATAGTGATATAAAATATGATTTACCATCATTCATTAACAGGCAAGTGCCAAACAACACGGGCAATACAGACCCAAACGACATAAGAAATGAACAATCAACCCTTTAAATGGACTGTTCCTGATATAATCAATGCAGTGAGCGGCCAACTTCTATTTGGAACAACACCTCACCCCTTTGACAACATATCGATTGATTCGCGATCAGTGAATGAATATTCACTATTTGTAGCAATCGTAGGTGAGCGTTTTGACAGTCATAATTTTATTACAAATATTATTCATCAGCCCGTCCATGGGGTGCTGATTCAACAAGAAAGCGTTTCACAAGAACAAATCCAATTGTGGAAAAGTAAAAACGTGCTTTGTATATCTGTACCTGACACGATCAAGGCTTTGGGCGATCTGGGACATTTTCAACGCGAGCAATGGGGTGGTTCTGTTGTTGGGATCACTGGCACCAATGGAAAAACATCTGTTAAGGAACTGACATCATCTGTACTTGCCACAACTTATAAAACCATAAAAACAAGTGGCAATTATAATAATCATATCGGAGTGCCTATCACCCTGTTTCAAATTCAATGTGACCATCAATGGGCTGTTGTTGAGATGGGGATGAATCATCCGGGTGAAATTGCCTATCTTGCCGACATCTGTCAACCCGATGTTGGTATCGTGACAAATATTGGTCCGGGACATCTTGAAGGTGTGTCCTCCATTGAAGGTGTTCGCAAGGCGAAAGGTGAATTGATCGAACATCTTGATAAAAAGAATCTGGCCATATTAAATGCCGATGACCCCATGGTCCTATCGTATCGAAACCAATGTAAATGTCCGATACTCACATATGGCCTGAACGCTTTTGCTGAAATATCTGCAAATATCATTGCTGAATCCAGCAATGGATGCAGATTTGAACTTAAAACACCTGATGGTTGCATTAATGTTCAGTTACCGGTCCCCGGACGTTTTATGGTATCCAATGCTCTGGCGGCAGCCGCTGTAGGGTCTTATGCGAACATTCCTCTGAAATCCATAAAAGCAGCATTGGAAGCATATCAACCCATTAAGGGAAGAACCTGTATTCGCCATCAACCTGATGGCATTCACATTATTGATGATACCTATAATGCCAACCCTGCATCCATGCGAGCGGCCATCGACAGCCTCACACAGATTGGTAATCAAAATAATTGTTATTTTGTTTGCGGTGATATGTATGAATTGGGACCAGAAGCAAGTCAATATCATAAAGAAATTGGGGCATATGCAGCGAAAGCAGACCTCAGTGGTATCTTTGTGACTGGAACTTATGCGTCAGACATAATTCATGGGGCTATTGATGCAGGTTTTGATAAAAATGCAATATGTTCCGGTACGCATAAAGATATCGCCAATATGCTTTTGGAATTATTAAAGCCTGGCGATTGGCTGTTGGTAAAAGGGTCTCGCGCCATGAGAATGGAACAAATCATTGAAATGATTACATGAAATTTGTCGAATCATTCATGTATATATTCTTATAAGGAAATCAAAATGATTTATCATTTACTATATCCATTACATCAATATTTTTCAATTTTTAATTTATTTCGATATATTACATTTCGAACAATATATGCAACAATAACCGCTATGCTCATTTGTTTTTTGCTGGGGCCTTATGTCATTCGTAAGCTGAGTCAACTACAAATTGGCCAGTTCATTCAAGCGGATGGTCCTGAGTCTCACCTTTCAAAATCTGGCACTCCAACAATGGGAGGGGTGCTTATCCTTTTTTCAGTAATTATTTCAACACTTCTATGGGGAAATTTGTTCAACAGTTATATATGGATCATACTCATGGTATTAATGGGATATGGTGCCATTGGCTTTCTGGATGATTATATGAAAGTCACCAAACGACAGAATCTGGGTTTAACAGCCCGAAGAAAATTCATGCTTCAACTGGCGATTGCTTTTTTCGCATCAATGTTAATATACTGGAACCCTTCATTTAACACAAGGGTGACCATACCCTTTATCAAGCATTTATCACCAGACCTGGGACCACTTTATATTCTATTTGCCATGTTTGTTATTGTTGGCACATCCAATGCGGTCAATCTGACTGATGGCCTTGATGGCCTTGCTATTGGGCCTGTAACAATTGCTGCTGTCACTTATATCATATTTGCTTATGTTGCCGGACATGTTAGAATCGCAGAATATCTTCAGATAATTTACGTTGCCGGATGTGGAGAAACAGCGGTTGTATTGGGGGCGCTTGTTGGCGCAGGTCTTGGCTTTTTGTGGTATAATACTTATCCGGCTCAAATTTTTATGGGAGATGTGGGGTCATTGCCCTTAGGTGCAGTTTTAGGTACAGTGGCTGTGATCACAAAACAGGAAATATTGCTGGTATTGGTAGGTGGATTGTTCGTGATGGAAACCCTGTCAGTGATTTTACAGGTCGGATTTTTTAAAATGACAAATGGTAAGCGAATTTTTAGAATGGCGCCCATTCATCACCATTTTGAACTGAAAGGCTGGCCTGAACCAAAAGTTATTGTGAGGTTCTGGATTATTGCAATGATTCTTGCCATGTTGTCTTTAAGTACGCTCAAAATTCGATGATTAAATGACTGCAAAATCTTTCAACCATTCCACAATAGGCAACCACAGATAATGCCTGGAATTCAATCCGACAATCAAATCAAGATGTCCGGCTGAAGGCACTTTGATGAGATTTGGTGATTCCGGGCTGATAATTTCATGTGCTAAAAAAACGCTATCTGGAGGCGCAAGGACATCATAAGGCCCATAAAAAAATAAGAATTTTTTGTCTTGTTTTTGGAGTGAACGAAGTGATTTTAAATAATGAAATGCATAATTTTGGGCTGAAGGATACCCCTTTTCAATAAATCCAGAAAAACAGTTTTCCAGAGAGGCTGGAATAGGTTCAATAATTTTTCCAAGTAAGGTTTTGACTGTCGCGCCATTGATATTAAATGGATTAAATAAAAATGGCGCCAGAACATTAAATCGAACCAGCCATTCCGGGAGATTTCGGATCATTCGGGTCAATGGCACCAGATTTTCTGACAGCGCACCTAAAAATGATTTTTCTTCAAGGCCCAATGCTTTTGATGCCCAATTCATATAGGGAATGACACGTATAAAGAGTTGATTGAATGTAATCGGGCTGCCAATTGTAATGATATTTCGAATATATGGGTCATCATTTTCCATACAGTAAGCATAAATCAACATACCGCCCAGTGAGTAACCAATCCAGGAAATCTGTTCGCAACCACTATGGTTAACAACAAATTGTATTAATTGTGGCAGTTCAGCGTTTGCCAATTCAAGAAAGGTTAATTCTGATGGTGCTTTATATATCTGATCATAAAAGATACTGTTTTTGCAATATCGGGTGACATATCGATTGTAAACACGTTCTGTATATCGTGGATGATAGATATATACATCAAAGCCTTCAGCAGCCAATATATTGGCAAACGAATTGTTATGATTTAGCAACAAGCAATTACCATCAGTATCAATACGATACAAATTCCCATTAGTTGCAATGCCGGGTGCGAGAATAACAGCACCACGTCTTTTTTCTGGTTTGATTGAAAATATTTTCTTGACAAATATTTCATGATTGCGGTCTGTGCATAACAGGTCTTGCCCCATTAAATAATAAGGTGGTGAGGGCATGACCTTGTCAAGGCGTGCTGTGGGAATTTTGGGGTCAAATGGCATATATTACTCCCAATTGAGAATTGTATATTTAAACTATTGATGACAGAATGAAAATTCATTATGAGCTTCAATCAAAGAGAAACCATTTCAAAAGCCTCTTTCGCTGCTGCAATATTTGCCGAAGCTTTAACAGGAATTTCTTCCTGAATCGCTTCAATCAAAGAATCAATCGTTGGCATCTCCAATGTTCTGGCAAAAGCGCCAACCATTGCTGTATTAATGATGGGATGGGTTTGTGTTCCCAGTCCATGTTTTCGCGCAATTTGTGCCGCATCAATTCGTGCAACAGGATAGTCTTTACATGTTAAGGGTAATTCAAATGAATTCGGCGCATTAAGAATAATCCATCCATTAGATTTCAAACCTGTCATGACAGGGGCCGTATCAAATAATTTTCTATCCTGTACAACGATATGATCCGGTGTATAAACATTACTGCGCACAGAAATATCCTCTTGTGCCAGTCTGAGGTAGGCTTCCACTGGCGCGCCACGACGTTCAACGCCAAAAGAAGGAAAGGTTTGTACATTATAATTATTTTTGAACAATGCCCTGGCGAGTATGACTGATGCCACCACTGTACCCTGGCCACCACGTCCATGAAATCGAATTTCCACCATAGAATGTATACCTTGATAACGATTGAAAAATGTTTTAAATCGTTGTTTTTGAATTATTATCAAATAGCATAATCATTGATAGTCAGGACAATAGATTATACATTTATACAATAGGCCAGTGTAAGGCAAACCTTGTGTTTGCCACCGAACAAAAAACAGTAATTACCCTATTTCAAAACCAATAGACGTTGGTTTGATTTCGTTTTTTGTTCAGAAGGCAAACACATATCTGCCCTAACTGTATCTTATGTTTGTCCGTCTAGGATAAATGTTCATGCTATTTTTTAGAACTTTTCTAAAAAATTAATAATCCAATGTTTTTAATGTATCCACAAGACCTTGAACCGCCTGTGCTGATGTTGCCAATGCCTTGTTTTCATCAGGTGTCAGTTTTAATTCAATAATTTGTTCTATACCAGATTTTCCCAGTTTAACTGGTACGCCAATAAACAAATTTTGACATCCATATTCGCCATTAAGATAAGCCGCACAAGGTAAAATTTTATTCTGATCTTTAATAATGGCCTCTGCCATTTCAACGGCTGCAGCTGAGGGCGCATAATACGCACTTCCAGTCTTTAATAAACCGACAATTTCAGCACCTCCTTTTCGCGTTCGATCCACCAGAGCTTCAATGCGATCTTCAGATAACAGATCAGTAATTGGAATACCGGCCACTGTTGAATATCGTGGTAAAGGAACCATTGTGTCGCCATGTCCACCCAAGACACATGCATGGATATTATTAACCGAAACATTCAGTTCCATAGAAATGAATGCTCTCAGTCTGGCTGAATCCAACACACCCGCCATCCCAATAACACGATTGGGTGGAAAACCACTGACATCATATGCCACATGACACATGGCATCCAAAGGATTACTCACGATGATCAAAATGGTTTCTGGAGAATACGTCGCAATTTCGCTGGTCACCTGTTTTACAATTCTAGCATTGGTGGTCAAAAGGTCATCCCTGCTCATCCCCGGTTTTCGGGGCAACCCAGCAGTGATAATTACGACATCAGAATTCGCTGTATCTTCATAGTTTTGCGAGCCTGTTAGCTTTGAATTATAAAGTTCTACAGGAGCAGCTTCAGCCAAATCCAACGTTTTTCCCTGAGGTACGCCTTCTAATATGTCAATCAATACAACATCTGCAAGCTCTTTTTCTGCAACACGTTGTGCAGCCGTCGCACCGACATTGCCTGCGCCAATAACTGTAATTTTTTTATCCATGATTTTTATCCTCTTCATTAATTTGATTTATATTTAATGGCAAAAAAACCTGAAAAATGGTCCCAAATGATTCGTTCGATTCAAAAGAAACCCTGCCATTTAAGTAACGTTCTGTCAGCAGCCTGATACTATACGTTCCCTGACCTCTATTTATTCCTTTTGTAGAAAAAGAACGTTGGAAAATCTGAAGTTGAACTTCTTCAGGAATATATGTTGAATTTTGTACCCAAAAAACAACCTCCTGATTCTGGCGTTGACATCCCAGTTTTATAGAATTTTGTTCAGGGATGGCTTCCAATGCATTCTTTAGTAAATTTATGATCACGCGTGAGAGAAGCACCTTATCTGATATAAATATAAAATTGGTTGATTCAGGATCAATATCAATCCTTTTATTCTGTGCAACCGGATTCTTATCGATCATTTCTTTTAGTTCTTTAAGAATGCTCAAAGCGCTAAGCTCGGACCATTCAACTTTTAACTCATCATTTTCAGCCGCAGTCAATTCTCTTTGTGCATTAATATCATCAATAATTTTGACAGCTAGATCTTCGAGCAAGCCGGTAAGGTTTTCATGTGTTTCCGGTTTGGAATCATTAAGTAATTCTATACATCCTTGCAGGCTGTTAATGGTATTCAAAATATCATGATAGAATATTCGTTCCAGAGCTCTCCGGCGTTTTTCATGACTGATGTCCGAAATCGCCATAATGCAGAAATCATCATTAATGGATTTTAAATTAGATGTGAATACTCGAAATACAAAGGCCTTACCCGTATCTTTTTGAATAATTCGACATTCCTGAATATCTTTTTGTCCTGAAATACCATTGATAATTGCAATAACAGCACCGCACTTTCTACAAAACCTTGTCGTACCGCATCCGCCTGGATTCATTGATGAATGAATACAGTTTAGCAATTCTCCGGGCCTTTTGCCATAAATTTCATTTTTTGATTGGACACCGCAAAAACTTATAAAATTATCATTACAGTAAATAACCTGACGTTTATCATTTAATACCAGGAGAAAACCGGGGGGCGTATTTATCAGCACCTGCAATGCTGGACAGGACAGATCATATCTCAAAAATTGTTCCACCTGTTTTTTTACGATTTCCGGAGATAAACGTTCGGGTGGCGCAAATTCTGTTTGAAGGTTATCTTGATTCATTTTCTATGGTCTTCTTATCTTTCAAGCGATGTTCAGTCTTCCAGGCTGGGAACGCTTGTTATTTTGAAATGGATGCTTTGAAAGCAATAGTTAGCAAACACTTGCGTATCAAGATTAAAATATTTTGATTGTACACATTTTTATTTTTTAGGTCAAGATAAAACGAAAACAGCTTATGGCAAAAAATTTGCATACAATTCATTTTATGATTATTATTGAAATGACAAAAATTTTCATTATCAGAAAACGTTTAGGTGTAGAGACATAGATATGATGAACTGGCAACCAGGTCAAATAAATATAAATGCAAACATTTACTATCCATCGGATAATAAACATCAGGAAAAATTTTTCATTGGTACCTCCCTTCTTCTACAACATAAAGACTATTTATTACAAAGCAAAGACCCCGATTATCAGGACTTTATACAAAAATATGATAAAATTCTACCCTACACCATGTTAGACTATGACCGTGCATTCATGCTGTATCAAATTTCTCTACTATCACAAAATTTGGTGGGGTGTACAGCTGAATGTGGGGTATACAAAGGCGGTAGCAGTGTATTGATTGCAGGGCTTTCACCAGATAAAACACATTTTGCCCTTGATACCTTCGAAGGTATGCCGGATATCGTTTCTGAAATTGACAGTCACAAACAAGGCGACTTTTCCCCGCCAAATAACCACAGTCTAGACAGTTTATTTGAACAACTACCCAATATTTGTAAGGTGAAAGGGCCATTTCATGAGACCTTCCATAAAATAAAAGACAATATATTTTCTTTTGTTTACGTTGATGCTGATTTATATCAATCGACACTTGAATGTTGCGAATTTTTTTATCCGCGGCTGACATTTGGCGGGATAATGCTCTTTGATGATTATTTACAAAATAGTACACGAGGGGTTAAAAAGGCGGTTGACGAATTTTTTTGGGAGCAAAAAACCCGACCGATTGTTTTGCCTACCAATCAAGCCATTGTTCACAGAATATAGTAATATCTGATTTTATTGGCTAATCGTTATTTGTTTTGTAGTTTTCGAAAACAAAGGATAAGCAAATGAAATACCATCAGCTGAATGACATACTTTTTCAAGATTTCAAAAGATGAAGACTAAAGCGCTTCATCGACCTCAGCGATGATATCATACAGTTCATCAGCAGTTTGTGATTTCATTAATTTTTGCTTGAACATTTCATTTCTGAGTATTCTTGAAATATGCGCCAATAATTTTAAATGAATTCCAGTTGACTTTTCAGGTGTAATTAATAGGAAAAATATATGCGTTGGTCGGCCATCAATGGAATCGAAATCAATTCCATGTCTGCTAATGCCTAAAGACAGAGCCAGTTTATCCAAATTTTTCAATTTTCCATGGGGAATACCGATTCCATTACCAATTCCCGTGCTACCCAAACGTTCTCTTTCAATTAAAACCTTAATTAATTCGTCTTGTTGAACATTAACCAATTCCGAAATAGGTAAAGACAATTCCTTTAATACACCTTCTTTATCACTGGATTTCAGGTCGGGAATAATCGATTTTTTGTCTAACACGTCAACAATTTTCATTGAATAACCTCTCTTTTTAATTAAAAAAAAATCTTTGGATATCGCCTTGCGCTATCCAAAGATTACCGGTTAGGAACCCATCGGTTGAATCAATCCATAGTTGCCATCATTTTTCCGATAAAGGACATTCACCCGATTCGTTTTCGCATTTGTAAAAACAAGAAACGCATGATCAATAATTTTCATTTGTTCGACAGCCTCATCAACGCTCATTGGTTTGTATTCAATGTCAATCATTTCAACTTCTGGCTCATTATCAAAATCAGGAATCTCTGACGGTAGCACCGACATATCCATTTTATCTGAATTTTTATTTCTACGTTTTTTTTGTTTGCCTTTATTCTTTTTAATCTGCTTTTCCAATTTGTCAAGAACAATATCTATGGCAGAATACATATCTTCCTGCTCTTCACGACCATTAATATTTAGTCGGTCGCCAATAATTGTAACCTCAGCAATATGTCGAAATTTTTCAATAGAAAAGACAACATTGGCCTCAGCCGGATTATCTAAATAGCGGTCAAAACGATCCAATTTTGAACCGATATAATCTTTTAAATCTTCAGAAGGTTTCAAATTTTTAAATGTAACAGATGTTTGCATAGTGCGTCTCCTTTTATAATTGTTTTCGTTTACTTGATGGCAATACACCAAGCATTTCTCGATATTTGGCCACTGTTCGCCTAGCGATTTCGATATTGGATTGTTTCAATATTTGTGCAATTTTATCATCACTGAATGGTTTTCTTTTATCTTCATTTTGAATAATCTGGCGAATACGTTCCTTCACAGTAGCAGATGCAATTGCCTCGCCATAAACCCGCTTGATGGAACTATTAAAGAAATATTTGAGTTCAAAAATCCCTTGGGGCGTATGAACATATTTATTTGTTGTCACCCTGCTGATTGTCGATTCGTGCATGTCGATATCTTCAGCCACATCCCGCAAAACCATCGGTTTTAAGTATGCAATACCTTTTTCAAAGAATTCACGTTGAAATCGCACGATACTTTCCATCACCTTGTAAATGGTCCGCTGTCTTTGGTGTATACTTTTAATAAGCCATGTTGCAGACCGCAATTTTTCCTGGATATAATTTTTTGCATTGCCGGAAACCTGGCTATCCTGCCTGAGCGCATCCCGATAAAAAGGGCTGACTTTTAATCTGGGCATCCCATCATCATTTTGGACAATGACAAACTCATCTCCTTCCTTATATACAAAAATATCCGGACTGATATATTGTGATTCATCATTGTTAAACTGATGACATGGCCTGGGTTCCAGACTTCGAATAACATCTGCCGCAAGGATGACATCCTTGAGATCTTTTTTTAACGCGCGACATATGGCATTATAATTTTTATTTTGAAGATGTGTCAAATGATTGGTGATAATATCTGTAACAATCGAATTATTTAAGCCCAAACTTTTTGCTTGAATTAACAAACACTCTTCAAGATTTCTGGCGCAAACCCCAATAGGATCGAATGTTTGCATGAGAGTGAGTACATTATCTACTGTTTCAATCGGATAACCACTCATCTCTGAAATTTCTTCGTGCGTTACAGTCAGAAAACCATTGCTGTCAATATTGCCAACAATTATACTACCAATGGCTTCTTCTTCGCTTGAAGGAAATGTCATCAATAGTTGCCACAAAATATGTTCATCCAAAGATTTTCGTTTTGTTACAAAGGTTTCATACTGTGGGGTGTCTTTTTCTTCAGGTTCGTAACTGATATTACCCGATGAACTGTATTCATCAATATAATTATTCCAGTCAATTTCATGCTGGAGATTGTCTTCTACAGTCACCTCTTTAATATCTTCAGATGACACATCGGGTCTCTCATCATCGGCCTCTCCCGTGGAAATATCAGCGACTTCATCAATGGTTGGATTTTCTTCCATTTCCTGGAAAATCATTTCCATCAATTCAAGGCGGGAAAGTTGTAATAATTTAATCGCCATCTGCAATTGAGGTGTCATGATCAATTGCTGGGTCAGGCGGAGTTGCTGTTGGAGTTCCAATGCCATTTTTTATAAATTTCTTTTTTTTACAGTTAATAATAAACAAACGATTATGTTTTGCTATGCTGTTATAATCGAAAAGAATCTCCCAGATAAATTTTTCGAGCAATTTCACTCGATGCAATATGTTCCGGAGATCCAGCCTCAATAATTTTTCCCTGTGACAGAATATATGCACGATCACAAACACCTAATGTTTCGCGTACATTGTGATCGGATATCAAAATACCAATGCCTCTCTTTGTCAACTGTTTGATGATATTTTGAATATCAACGACTGCCAGCGGGTCAACACCTGCAAAGGGTTCATCAAGCAAGATAAACATTGGATTCGTGGCCAACGCGCGTGAAATTTCCAAACGACGTCTTTCGCCTCCGGATAACATATATCCCTTATTTTTTCGGATATGTGTAATTCCCAGCTCTTCCAGTAAATCATTGGTGCGTTTAAGCTGTTCGTCTCTCGTCAGATCCATTGTTTCCAATATGGCCAATATGTTTTCTTCAACGCTCAATTTTCGGAACACTGACGCTTCCTGCGGTAAGTAGCCGAGCCCTTTTCGTGATCGAATATACATGGGTGCTTTTGTAATATCTTCATCATTAATAAAAACGCGACCACCTGTTGGTCGAATGAGACCGACTGTCATATAGAATGTTGTGGTTTTTCCGGCACCATTGGGGCCAAGTAATCCAACCACCTGACCATCTTCGAGCGATAAGTTGACTGAACTTACTGTTGGTTTACCATGATATACTTTCGATAAGTTTTGAACTGCTAATGTGGCCATATATGTAAACTATCTTATATGGATTAATAAAAAAAAACAATACTAAATTATAATCATTCAATAAATTGCTTATCGGTTTTATTTTTTAGGTTTAAATTCTTTCATATCCTGATCTGAAAACTCGTAAATAGCTTCAACCTGTTCCCCTTTTTTACTGGATATTTCAACCTGGTCTGTTTCTAAGTTCAAAACAATACTTGAACCCGCAATGGTATTTGTTCCCTGATACAAACGTGCCATATTTCCCGATACCATCAGCTTATTTTTTGGCGGCAAATATTCAGCGGTTTCTGCTTCAATCCGATAGTCATTCCAAAGAATTCTAACATTTCCACTTGCATCAATCTTTTGTACCGATTCTTTTGTCATTGTAACAGTGTTCTCGGATGAAATCATATAAACCCTAAGCGTTTCAGCACTGAGTTGAATATTATCCTGTGTAACCTTAACGTTGCCCTGAAACACAATAAACTTCTTTGTTGGGGATGCCACCATTTTATCGGCTTGAATATGTACAGGTTTTTGAGTATCTGCAATAACATCAGTGATAATAAACAGACAGTAAACGATCATAAAGTATGTTAATCGATTATAGAAAATATTGCTCAGAGTCATTTTGAATGCCCCATTTCCAGTGATCTTGCCTCTGTTAATGTGAGTGAGACATAATCATTAATTATTAAATCACCGCTACTTAAATTATAAGTCATGGATTTAGCTGTAATGGTCAGTCCGCGACCAGTTATTGCAAGGTTATTCTCTCCAAAAATTTCATGTTGGGTGTAAGAATATGTGATTGAATCACAAACAAATAGCCAGGGTAGTTGTTTAATTATAATATTTCCAGTTATTTCAATATTCTTATTATCTTTGACTGTTCCATGTCCGGCGTTTAACGCAATCGGATTGCCTGTATGTGGATAAAAAGTCAATGTCAGCGGGGCGACGTGATTTTGAGCTTCAATTCTTTGGACAGAATCTGATGTCATGTCCCATAATTTTTTTCCCTTTTTTAGCGCAACATGATGAACTGTCTTAAGACCAATATCAATATGAGATTCAATTTTCGAATTTACCAGGCTTTCGGGTTTGAGCCAATACCGATAACTGGTTAAAATTAATATCATTCCACCGACAACAAAAACAATTACGACAACCAATAATATTTTCACCGGTAATCGCCACATAAAACCTCATAGAAAATTATGATTGAACAATTTTATCAATGGCCATCATCTGCCTGAGCATCAATTCAATTTGATCCAGATAAACAGAGTTTGGGCCATCACATTTTGCATTTTCAGGGTCTGGATAAACTTCCATAAAAATAGCATCAACTCCAGCAGCTACAGCAGCCCGGGCCAAAACAGGTACAAATTCGCGTTGACCGCCAGAGCAGCTTCCAGATCCGCCAGGCAATTGAACACTGTGCGTGGCATCAAAAATAACCGGGAATCCCAAGTTCCGCATGATTTGTAAGCTTCTCATATCAACAACAAGATTATTGTAGCCAAAGCTTGTCCCACGTTCGGTCAAAAGAATGTTGGAATTCCCATTATCAGTGATTTTTTTGATGACCTGGGCCATATCCCAGGGGGCTAAAAATTGTCCTTTTTTGATATTGATACAGGCTTGCGTTTTGGCTACAGTCTGTAACAAATCAGTTTGACGGCAAAGAAAAGCCGGGATCTGGATAATGTCCAATATTTCCGAGGCCGGTGCGACCTGAGCGACCTCATGAATATCCGAAAGAATGGGCAGGTTGAGTTTTGATTTTACCTGATCCAGTATTTGTAAGCCTTTTTGAAGGCCCGGCCCCCGAAAGGATTGAATTGACGTTCGATTGGCTTTATCAAAAGAGGCTTTAAATATATAAGGTATTCCCAATTTTTCTGTCAATTCTTTCAGATAAGTGGCAATTTCAATTGCAATGCTGGCATCCTCCAATACACAAGGTCCCCCAATAAAGACCAGCGGACAGCCATTACCCATTGCCCAATTTTCTTTTCCAACGACCTGAGACATGATGCCTCCATTTGTGAGTGTCCCGGGCGCATTCACAAAAATCGGACATTGGTTTCATTTCGGATATTGAATGAATACACCTGAAAGTAATGTCCGACTTTTTGGAAATGCAGCCTAAATAATTATCGTAATGTTTTGAATAATTTTTAGCGCATGTTATCAAAACGGCATCATTTTTGAAAGGGAAAAAATATTTTTTTTAAGTTTTTGATTTTTTATTCATTTATCCATTCTTTTATTAAATATCAAGAAACAAAAAACATCCTTGATAACTCATCAACAAACTGTTATGATGTTTCAATTAATTTGTAGATGTATCTTACTTAAGTTCCCCATTTTAGTATTGCACGAGGGGGGCCAAATTTTATTTGATTTGGGCGAAGGTTTTACACAATCTCAGACACGCACTTTTACTTTGTGCGATTGGAAAAACCAAAAATGGTCAATAATAATTGCATTGCATGCAAAAAAAATTATTTGTGATTTTCAAATGAGTTTTCAATCTAAACGATTTATGCGAAAAAAGGAATCCAGGTTAAAAAAATTAAAAACAAGGTTTGTTTTATTAATATGCCTGCTCATTTTTTGTTCCTGTGCCTGGGCAATGTCCATCAGGTTCGAGAGTGAATCACCTGAAATTAAACTATTAGATTGTCCAAAATTTTGTGGAATGAATACTGAAATATCCATAGAAGTGTCTGATCAAAAAACCGGCCTTCGAAAAATTTGGGTTGGATTTCGGTTAGATGACAAAGAGACAGTCTTTTATGACAAAACATTTTCTGTAGATTTATGGAAAGGCAAAAGCTCGGACAAACGTCATACCTTTCAATTTGCTTTGGACCCCAAAAGACATTTTTTCCCTGATGGCAATGGTACATTAAGAATTGCTGTGTGGGATTATTCATGGCGAAATTTTTTTAAGGGAAACAATGCCTATATCGAAAAAATCATTACAATTGATACCACCTATCCAAAAATAGAAATCATGTCCAGGAAACATCATTTTAATCAAGGAGGTGCCGGGCTGGTTATATATCGTGTTTCTGAACCTGAAACAATGAATGGTGTCAAAGTCGGAAAACATTTTTTTCCAGGTATGTCCGGTTTGTTTCAGGATAAATTGGTTTATGCATCACTTTTGGCAGTTTCTTATGATCAGGGGCCCGGTACAGAGATATATGTTCAGGCAGAAGACTTGGCGCATAATCAGGGGCGTTCGCCACTCACTTACAATATTCGTAAAAAAAGATTTAAACGTGATATTATCCGAATAACTGATCGTTTTTTAAGAAAAAAAATGCCTGAATTTTCAAATTATTCAGATTCAGATAATCGGCTGATCAATCAATTTCTAAAGGTGAACCAGCAAGAACGTTTATCAAATGTAAAAAAATTCCAATCAGTTTGCCATGAATCCAAAAATGTCTTATTTTGGAAAGATACATTTCTCAGACTGCCAAAATCGGCTACACGTGCGGGTTTTGGAGATCGACGCACCTATCATTATCAGAGTAAAGTTGTAGACCATCAGGTGCATCTCGGTATTGATCTGGCATCAACCTATCATTCGCCTGTCCCTGCTGCAAATGATGGTATTGTTGTATTTGCAGATCAGGTTGGCATTTTTGGACGAAGCGTAATTATTGATCATGGTTTTGGTCTGTTCTCACTGTATTCTCATTTAAATCGGTTTATGGTGGAACCGGGTAATGAGGTTCGAAAAGGGAATATTATTGGCCATACCGGAACAACAGGTCTTGCCGGTGGAGATCATTTACATTTCAGTATTATTGTGAAAGGTATTTTTACAAATCCACTGGAATGGTGGGACAGAAACTGGATCAAATACAATATTATGGATAAAATCGAATCTGCGAAAGATTTGATTAAGAATGGATTGTAATATAAAAAGATCTTGAACAATAAGTTCCCCATTTATTGGAGTCACAGGTTGACAAATGTTCGACTGATATACCGGGAGTGAATAGAAAAGCAAATGAAAAAATACAAAATTCAAAAAACCTACGATGAAATCAATGACAAAATAAAAAAAGGCAATGTTGTTGTTGTAACCGCTGAAGAGATGATTGATATTGTTAAAGATAATGGCCCTGTTGATGCGGCACACGACGTTGATATTGTCACAACAGGCACATTTGCCCCCATGTGTTCATCCGGGGTATTTATCAATTTGGGTCATTCTCAGCCGCCGATAAAGGCATCGGAAGTGCTATTGAACAACGTACCGGCTTATGGCGGCATTGCAGCGGTAGACTGTTATCTTGGTGCAACAGAAACGTGCCGAGATGATCCGCTCAATAAGGCTTATCCAGGTGAATTCAATTATGGCGGCGGGCATGTTATTCAGGATTTACTTGAAGGCAAACGCATTACATTACAGGCAACTGGTTATGGTACAGATTGTTATCCCAATCGTTCAATTGAAAAAAAAGTGAGGCTGAATGACATTCCAATGGCAACACTCACCAACCCTCGAAATGCGTATCAAAATTATAATTGTGCCATTAACACCGGTAAACGAACAATATATACGTATTTAGGAGTCTTGAAGCCAAACATGGGAAATGCCAACTATTGTTCAGCCGGTGAACTCAGCCCGCTTCTAAATGATCCACTATTTCAAACAATTGGGATTGGAACGCGCATATTTTTAGGCGGTGGCGTGGGTTATGTCACCTTTTATGGCACGCAGCACAATACTGAAGTCAAAAGAGCCTCAAACGACACGCCCATGAAACCTGCTGGAACGCTTTTTGTAATGGGTGACCTTAAGCAAATGGATTCACGATGGCTGGTGGGTATGTCGATATTGGGATATGGGTGTTCATTGGCAGTTGGCCTGGGAATTCCCATTCCAGTTTTGAATGAAGACATGGCAAGATACACATCAGTTTCAGATACCGATCTATACACACAGATTGTAGATTATTGTCATGACCAACCTGCAAGGAAGAACAAATTTTATGGTCAAATCAGTTATGCAGAACTCAAGCAGGGAGAAATAAAAATCAAAGGCAAAAAAATCCCCACTGTGCCATTGTCATCTATGGTACGCGCACGAGAAATTGCCGATACATTAAAAAAATGGATTCAGGAAGGTTCCTTTTTGCTGGGGGTTTCACAACAAAACTTACACTAATTTATAATTATCAGGATAAATACGATTGAAAAAAAAATCAAATCCAGAAAAATCATCAAAGGTGGATATCCCGCCTGATGCACAAAAGGAAAAACCAGAAAAAGGAAAATTGCGAGAGAATGTTGAAGCAATTGTTATTGCAATTATCCTTGCCCTGTTTATTCGTACCTTTATCGTGCAGGCATTCAAGATTCCATCAGGTTCAATGATCCCGACTCTTTTGATTGGCGATCATATCTTGGTTTCAAAATTTATTTATGGCGTAAAACTTCCCTTTGTCAATACCACAATCATCCCGGGAGCAGATCCAGATTATTACGATATTGTGGTTTTTAAATGCCCAAAAGACCCACAAAAAGACTATATCAAGCGGGTCATTGGATTGCCCGGGGATATGGTGGAAATAAAAGACAAGGTTGTGTATATCAATGGCGAAAAGAAAGATGATTCTCGCGCCTATTTTAACGATACCAGAGGGTCGCCATTAATGAATCGTCCGCGTGATAATTATGGTCCGGTTAAAGTACCGGATGATTCAATATTTGTGTTGGGAGATAATCGAGATCATAGCTATGACAGCCGATTTTGGGGATTTGTCGGAAAAAAAGCGCTAAAAGGTAAAGCGTTTATTGTCTATTTTTCGTGGGATACAAGTGAATTTGACTGGTCATTGTCCAAATTATTGAATATTGATGTACGTTGGGGAAGATTTTGTCATCTCCTTAAATAAAAACCCCCAATTCAGGAAAAGCCATGGACCATTTTCATCAAAACCATATTTTGGATATGGCGTCGCTTTCAAAGCAAGAGATTGATTATATTCTTAATACAGCCTCAACCCTAAAAGATATATCCGAGCGACCCATAAAGAAAGTGCCCACCCTTCGTGGAAAATCCATAGTGCATTTTTTCCATGAACCCAGCACACGAACGCGGACCTCATTTGAGATTGCTGCCAAACGCCTGAGTGCCGACACTTTTTCTATCTCAGCATCAACCAGCAGCATGACCAAAGGTGAAACATTGCTAGATACTGTTAACACGCTTCAGGCAATGAATCCAGATATCATTGTCATGCGTCATTCAGCATCTGGCGCGCCTCATTTTGTATCCAGGCACTTGAATGCATCAGTTATCAATGCCGGTGATGGCATGCATGCGCATCCAACCCAATGCCTACTAGACTTAATGACTGTTCGTGAGGCGCTTGGCAAAATTAACGACCTGAGGTTATCAATCATTGGTGATATCTTTCACAGTCGTGTTGCCCGATCAAATATTATTGGATTTACCAAAATGGGTGCAACAGTCACTGTGGCAGCGCCATGTACGATGATTCCGCATGGCATCGATAAACTGGGCGCGCATGTGGCAAAATCCTTTGAGGATGCTGTTTCCAATGCTGATATCATTATGGCACTAAGAATTCAAAAAGAGCGTCAAAGTAATTATTTCTTTCCAACAGAACGTGAATATGCAAACTTTTTTGGACTGACGTACGAACGTCTCAAATCAATGAATAAAAATGCTTATATCATGCATCCGGGTCCAATCAATCGCGGGGTAGAATTGTCATCTGATATTGCAGACGCAAAAGAATCTTTAATTATGAAACAAGTCACCAATGGTGTTGCCATTCGAATGGCACTGCTTTATTTACTCATGGGAGGTACGCGGAATGCGCATTCTAATTGAAAATGGGACAGTGATTGATCCCCAACAATCCCTTGATGATATCCGAAATATTTATATTGATGGCAATACGATTATTTCGGTTTTGACGCCAGACGAATTATCAAATTCACCATTTTCCAGGGATGATGCAGATCATATCTATGATGCAAAGGGGCAAGTTGTTTGTCCCGGGTTGGTGGATATTCATGTGCATTTTCGAGATCCCGGGCAGGAATACAAGGAAACAATTGAAACAGGATGTCGTGCTGCGGCACATGGCGGTTTTACTGATGTTTGCTGCATGCCCAACACAAATCCGGTCAATGATCAACCCGAAATAACAAAATACATGATTGAGAAAGCGAGGTCTTTAGGGGGGACGCGTGTTCATCCGGTGGCAGCGATCAGTCCGGGAAGCAAAGGGAAGGGGTTGACCGAAATGGGCTTATTGCTTGATGCCGGCGCATGTGGGTTTTCCGATGATGGCTCCCCTGTGTCAGATCCCCAATTAATGCGACGTGCATTGGAATATGCGCGGAGCTTTGATGCCTTGATTATCTCGCATTGTGAGGATTTAAGACTGGCTGAAGGAGTCATGAATGAAGGTGTTGTCTCCACCCGCATGGGCCTTGCTGGAATCCCAAATGCTGCCGAAAGTGTAATGGTCATGCGAGATATTGCCTTGTGCGAGTTGACCGGTTCACGCTTACATCTTGCTCATATCAGTACCGCACAATCGGTTGAAGCCATCAAATGTGCCAAAGAGAAAGGTCTTCCGGTCACCGCTGAAACAGCTCCGCATTATTTTACATTGACAGACTCGGCGGTTTTAGAGTATGACACCCACGCAAAAATGAATCCGCCCTTAAGGACTGAAACCGACAGAGATGCAATTCGACAGGCACTTGCAGAGGGAATTATTGATGTTATCGCAACAGACCACGCGCCACATGCTGAGCTTGAAAAACAAGTCCCCTTTGATCAGGCAGCCAATGGCATTATTGGCCTTGAAACAAGCCTTGCTTTGGGGTTAAAGCTTGTTCATGACAAGGTGTTGACGCTTGCACAACTGATTGAGCAAATGTCAATCAATCCTGCGAACATCATGAGAATGCCAGAAAAACGAATAGCGAACGGCTATCCTGCCGATCTGACAATCATTGACTTGTCGATAAAACATAGCATATCGGCAAAATCGTTCCAATCAAAAAGTAGGAATACCCCCTTTGATGGATGGAAATGCAGGGGCAAATTGATGCAAACCATTGTGAATGGACGTTTTTGTTTGTAGCATCATATATTCAAAACGATATTTACTGTTATTTTGAATATCATTCAATTTAAGAAAAACAGGAGTTCTTAATGAAACAACGTTATAAAATTTCTTATAATGATAAAAAAGATCAAATTCGCATAACAGAGCAAATGGAATGGGAAGGTCAACACATTGAAACAACTGAAGAAAAGTATTCAGTAGATCAGTTGACCAGTATTGTTGATAAGGACGTTCAGGATGTGATTGGTGCAATACGTACCCACAATTTATTTCCGCCATATGAGCTTTCACTCTCCATTGCCAATCTTGTCGTGCAATTATTGAAAGAAACTGATGAAACGATCAATGAACTGATACTGGATTGGGAGGATATTGAAGACAAACCCGTGGAAAAAGAAGAACCAGAAGAAGAAGATATTATTGAAGATGAATTGTCAGAATTGACAGATGATCTATCTGATGACGAAATGGAAGATGGATTTTTAGAAGAAGATAACGACATTGATAGCATTGTACCGAAATCATCAGCACCGCCTGATGATGAAGCGAAAAGCGAAGATCTTTAAAAATATGATACGCTATTCGGAAGAGAGCGTTAAGTTGATTTTTTAGCCATGAAAGGGCGTTATATAAGTAACTGTTATTCGCCTTTAGTTCGTTCAATCTTATAATTGAAAATGGTTATAGCTTTAATTTTCAATTTTGGTTAAAGACATAATTTTTTCCATTTTTCAAAACAGTTTGGGCATTATAAGAATATCGTTATGCAAAATAAAATAGAGATATACCAGAGTCAATAAAGAGCGTCTTGAAAAGAATGCTTATGAGCTTGAACAAGCTCTAAAACTAATCCAAAAAATAGTAAAATCTCCAGAATTGGATACAAATACTGGTCGTGGGTTAGTGGAGATAGTCAGTCTTTATACACAAACATTTTTATGGTTACAACGCTATGATGAAGGTTTATTGAAAGAACCTCCTGGACAAAATGGAGGTATTTTATTAACACCAGACGTTGTGAACAATTTTTACCCACATTTCCAAAGCAATTTAGAAACGATAATAGAGTAAATTTAATCATAAAAGATGGATATGATTATTTACTAAATTGTTTTCAACAATACGATATTATTTACATAAGCGTTACAGCTCAGGGGAATAATAACTATTCCGAACTAATGTATAGTGAAAAAGTATATAACCTAATTAAAAAGATACTCAAATCAAATGGTATTTTAGTTACTTCATTGAATGAATTGAGTGTAACCAAAATTGCCAGTTCCCAAAAAGACTTTATTTTTCTTAGCCCTGAAAGGGCGGCAACATACCAGCCCAGGGCAACGCCCTGGGTAAATGGTAGGCTTGTTTTTAGCCCTG
>Ga0272440_1000514_pt1 | contig 32530 bp, 21 predicted proteins | sample SSMMMBAug17_FD_192440 | JGI IMG/M metagenome (GOLD analysis project Ga0272440, IMG submission 192440) | Marine sediment archaeal communities from Little Sippewissett salt marsh, Falmouth, MA, United States - SSM-MMB-Aug17 | ecosystem: Environmental > Aquatic > Marine > Wetlands > Sediment ... | reverse complement strand
TTTTAAGAGTATGTCCTTGTATCGTGTGGTTTCATTTGTCATTATGTTATCCTTAATTATAATGCTCAATCAGATTGATTGAGAGGTCTTCAGATATATTATTTTTCCAATGCTTTCAAACTTTTCTGGCGAAACGAAATTGATAGCGGTTCATACTTGGTTAAGGTAGCTTTGATTCCCTCAGACAAATACTGTCCTGTCAGCGTAGCACCACTGATACCGTCAACATAGTGATCTTGAAGGTTTTTGGGTAAATTTTTAACCTTACCTTTTGCAATTCCAACCGATACAAACTTATTTTGTGAGTTGAGTATTTTTTTTCCTTTGAAATTTTTTCGGAACCAGGCATTTTCGATTTCTCCTCCCAAACCAGGTGTTTCCGAATGGCTGAATACTGAAAAACCCGACACTGTCTGACCATCATTTTCAAAAGCGAGATAGCCTTGAATTTTACCCCATAATCCTTTGGTATTGATTGGCAAAATATAGCCATCAATGACATTATTCGTATGGTAGTAATACAACTGTAAGACATCATCATTTTTAATCTCAACAGCTTTAATATCAACCGCTTGCCCAGATTGATTGACCATGACTTCTTGGATATGATCATTGTATAATTTTAATATCACTTCTCTGGCAGGCTTTTTATTGCCAGTGATTAGATTGGCTGCTTTTAGAATATTTGCTTTTTTATCCAGTTTGATATTTTCAAGTTGTAAATTTTTCAAGCCGCTTGCAGCCCCTGTAATCAAAAGGCTACAAATGACTGACAACATTAGGGCAAACTGGATTACATTTTTTTTGCTGTTTTTATCAAATTTTTTATCAGACATTGGGAATCCTTCTTGAAGTTTTATATTGGATGACCATATGATCCAAAAGGGGAGCAAAAACATTCATAAACAGAATCGCCAGCATGACCCCTTCAACAAATGCCGGATTAACGACACGAATGATGATCGTAAAAAAACCGATACAGGCACCATATATCCATCGGGCTGGATTTGTTCCCGGTGCTGAAACAGGATCGGTTGCCATAAATGAAATTCCCAGTAAAAAACCACCCGCACATAAATGATATAAAGGCCCTGCATGTGCCCAAGTATCATTGCCATCTGAAATTAATAAACTCAGTATGGCAGTTATAATCAAGCCGACAATACCTCCCACAATGATTCGATAATTGGCAATTCTTGTAATGATCAAAAAAATGGCGCCGATCAGACAACAAAATGCAGATGTTTCACCAATACTTCCCGGGATCAGGCCAAAAAATAAATGCGGTAAATCAAAGCCCTTATCTGACAAAGCCTGAACAATACCTTCTCCTGAACCTGTTATTGATAATGCTGTTGCACCAGTAAAGCCATCAATGGTATTATTTGCTACAACCCAGATGTTACCAGACATGGATATGGGATACGAAAAAAACACAAATGCACGCGCAGTGAGTGCCGGGTTTAATATATTTCGTCCTGTCCCGCCAAATATTTCCTTACCAATGACGACACCAAATGAGATTCCTACTGCAACTTGCCAGAGGGGGATTGTTGGCGGCAATATCAGGGGAAATAAAAGGCCGGTCACAAGAAAACCTTCACTAATCTTATGCTTGCGGATCACTGCAAAAAGAATTTCCCAGAAAAAACCGACACCATAAGAAACAATAATAATTGGCAGCACATAATAAGCGCCGACAAGAATACATTGAATCAAGCCAAAGTTTTTTCCCTGTGCCATTCCAGACTGATAGCCTGTATTATAAATCCCAAATATCAAGGATGGAAATAGCGCTAAAATAACGAAACTCATATAACGTTTCAGATCAAGGTGATCTCTAATAAAAGGGCTTGTCCTGGTTTTGGGTGATGGAAAAAGAAACAGAGTTTTAGTCGCATCAAATAATGGCTCAAGGGCGTTATATTTCCCAGTTCCTGTAAAAGCAGGTTCCAGATTATCAAATATTTTTTTTAAAGCATTCCTCATTATGCGCTTCCTTATTGCTTAACTTGATTTACACTGGACAATCAAGAGTTTCTGATTGTCGCATAATAATTATCAATTCCATTGGAAATAATCTCTGACAATTCAATTTTTGATGGACAGACATATGCGCAAAGTCCACAACGACAACAATCCAAAAGTCCGAGCTGTAATGCTTCCTCAATTTCATCGGTTAAGAGTGCTTTCATAATAAATTGAGGCATTAAATCAACCGGACAGACATTTTCACAATAACTGCAATTGATACAGGCACGCTCCTCACCATGCAATGTGGCATCAACGGACCTGAGACGATGCTCTGTCAAGCAGGACAGGAATGTTTTTGACATTGTGGGAGTCTTTGTTCCCAGGCGTACAAACCCAAACATCTGTTCCGATTCATCAACAGAAATAACATTGAATGTATTTTCAAAAAAGCCTGTATAGTCATTAATTGATGCCAATCGCCCATTGAATTGTCCGGTGGTAATTAAATTGTCTTCTGGTATAGTGCCAATAAAGGATTGAATCGGTGTGCCCTGGCGAATTAAATAATGCGGTTTCAGTTCGTCTGGTTTTGAAATGGTAACAAATTTTTCTACTGGATATTGACCTGTAGAAAGAAATTTTGCCATCATGAGTAAATGTTCCAAAGAAATTGACCATGATCCATTTTCATTTGATGATTGTTTTAAGTGATATAAGACCACCCCCGGATCCCACAATGGAAATATGTCAGGAATCTTAAGTGTAACGTGTTTCTGGGATGATTCAAGTTTGTCCAAATGGCTTTCTCTAACAGTAACAACAATGTTCGGGCTGAATTTTTTTAAAACATTCAAGCCATATTCAAACAGTTCATGCTGATCTTTCAACACAACACCCGGAACAGGTGAAAATAGATCGCTGCCATCAAGAGAAACGATGATCATCGGGGGTTTTTGTTCAGAATTTGCCGTATCTTTGTATGGAAATTGTCTGAAACACTGCCATAGTCCACCTTTTTTGAGTTGATTAATCAGTTCATCAGTGTTTATTGCACCAATATCAGATATAGGATTAAACGTGACAAAATCATCCTGATCTTCACATTCAATAATCACAGCAAATAATCGACGACGCTGGCCAAATTGAATTTCCTTAATTTTACCGGTTGCAGGAGAAACATATTGAATGGTTTTGTCTCGTTTATCACAAAAAACAGGACTGCCTGTTTGAACACGTTCATCTTTTTGTACCATCAATTTGGGACGAATGTATGGAATATCCAGCGCAGAAACAGCAACTGTCTCTTGTGGGTCTATCGTTTTAATGAATGCATCGGGCCTTCCTGCCAATTTTAATTTAAAACCTTTATTAATTGATAATTTTTCCATCACCTGTTTTTTCCATTCTTAATTATTTTTTGTATTGACCGGATTCAACAATATCAATTATTCATTTGTAATTCAAGTAAAAAGATCATGCTTGAAAAAACTGCCAAAATGATATAGGAGTAATTTTTTGATGTTCAAGTTTGTTTAATATTGCTTGTTCCCTGGAACGAGCAGCGAAAGTAAGTTATCGTTATCAACTGACTTTTTGCAAATAAAAAAAATGGAGATATTTCAAATGAAACCCACTCAATTGGTTTTGGCCACATTCAATAAAGGCAAAAGCCAGGAAATCAAAAAATTGCTCAAAGACAGTCCTTTACAAATAAAGGATTTAACTGATTTTGGCCCAATCCCCCCTGTGATTGAAGATGGCGAAACCTTTGACGAAAATGCTTACAAAAAAGCCAGTTTTACTGCCAGAGTTTTAGGACTTCCCGCACTTGCTGATGATTCCGGCCTTGTGGTTCCTGCCCTTGATGGTGCACCTGGCATATTTTCTGCACGATACGCAGGTGAAAACGCTACAGATCAACAGAATTGCATAAAACTTCTGGAACAAATGAAAGGTGTCAATGATCGTAAAGCATTCTTTGTTTGTGTGGTATCCATAGCGATTCCCACTGGACCGGCGCTTACCTATGAAGCACAATGTGATGGTATTATCACTGAAACCCCTTCAGGGGAATCTGGCTTTGGATATGATCCAATTTTTTTCTATCCCCCTGAAAATAAAACCTTTGCCAATCTTTCCCCTGATAAAAAGAACGAAGTGAGCCATCGCGGCAAAGTATTTTTGGAAATTCAGTCTGAAATAGATAAAATTCTCGTCTGGCTGGAACAAAATATGCCACGTCAAGCGATTATGGAACACTCACATTAGCAGGAACCAAGTCCATGAAATCTTTGCTTCTTGACCTGGATTGTACGCTCTATCCTCCTGAAAACACAATTTTTTTATCAATGGGAATTCGAATAACAGATTATATTCAAATAGTTCTTAAGATATCTCGAAGCGAGGCAGAAATACTAAGAGATCGTTACTGGAAAGAATATGGCTTGACACTTATTGGATTGATTCGCAATCACTCCATTGATCCTGAAGATTTTTTGCATTATGTTCATGATGTTGATATAAAAAAAAATATTCAACCCAACCCAGATTTTGCAAAAGAATTGAATCAGATTCCACTGCAAAAAATTTTATTTACGAATAGTTGTAAATATTATGCAGGAAAGGTTTTGTCAGCATTAGGTATGGCGGATTGTTTTGAAAGACCGGTCTTTGATATTCGTCAGATGCAGTTTTATCCAAAACCCCATCCAAAGGCGTATGAAATTTTACTGAATTATTTTCAATTAAATGGAAATCAATGTATCATGATTGACGATTCAAAAGATAATTTGAGAACAGCATTGTCCTTTGGCATGAAAACAATCTGGGTGGGAAAAGGTGATTGTATGAAAAATCTTGATGGCCATGCAGCCGGACCGGATGAAATTGTTGATCAGATCAGACGGCTAATTGGCTAAAATGCATATCTTGACACATGCGGAGTTCAATCTTATTCTTAACATTTAAATATCTTATAAAAAAAGCATTAACCGCAAAAGATATTTTTTATAATAATATATATTATGTGATAACAACTCTTTTTATAACCTGCATTAAAGCAAATCCTTTTTGTTTTGGTGCAGATCACACCAGTTCACTTTACATAAAGAAAGGTACGAACCATGTCAGAAGATTACTATAAAACACTTGGCGTAGGTAAAAATGCCAGCGATAGTGAAATAAAAAAAGCATATCGCAAACTGGCTATGAAATTTCATCCGGATCATACCAAAGGAGATAAAGCAGCTGAGGATAAATTTAAACAGATCAGTGAGGCATATGCTGTACTCAGTGATACAGAAAAACGCAAACAATATGATACCTTTGGTTCTGCCGGATTTAAGCAAAAATATTCGCAAGAAGATATTTTTCGGGGATTTGATTTTGGCGATATGTTAAAGGAATTCAAATTTGGCAGCAACATCTTTGGAGGTAAAGGAAAAAAAGGCTCCAGCTTTTCATTTAATTTTGGCGATCCATTCAATCCCCATGCCCATCATTTCAGACAGCAGGCCGCCCCTGAAAAGGGCAGTGATCTGGTATATGAATTGCCACTATCTCTTGAAGAAATGTTGAAAGATACGAATAAAACCATCTCTTATACGCATAATGGCAAAACCGAACGTTTGACTGTAAAAATACCAAAAGGAATGATCGCTGGTAAAAAGTTAAGAATTGCAGGAAAGGGAAATCCAGGTATGACAGGTGGACCTCCTGGCGATTTGTATATTCAATCAAAATTAATTCCCCACCCTGTTTATGGCTGTGAAGGTACAGATCTGTTTATTGATCAGACGATAAAGTTGACAGATGCACTGCTGGGATCTACAATTAATATTCAAACAATTGATGGAAATTCTCTCAGTGTTAAAATAGCCCCCGGAACGAAGCATCTGACAAAAATGCGACTTTCTGGTCATGGCCTGCCAGTGATGAATACCAATTCACGTGGTGATATTTTTGTTCGAATTCATGTGGAAATGAAAAAAGAATTATCAAAACAGCAGATTAAATTGCTAAAAAAACTCGCAGATACTGGGATGTAATGAAAAGGATCGTCTTTGAATGTATTTGCCTGTTTCGAGCACACGCAAATATTTTACTTGAATTTTCAATCATGAATGACTATAATAAATAAATTTTTTACTTGAAATGGGCCATAAATGAATCATGAATTATTCCTGGTATGTTTTTTGCTCATTTCAGAAATATTTATTAATGTCTTTTTTCATTTCCCTCATAAATTCATTTACAGCTATGACCAGGCATGATATAAATATATCTATCTTGTTTGATTTAAAGCAAATATTTTTAAAGGTATATTTGTATGTTGGTCGGATTAGGTGAAAAGTTATGATGTAATGGGTTCATCATGACCGAAAATAATTAAATCAAATAGTTATGTAGCTTTTACATACACTAAAGATAGATCTCCAGGAAAGGTAATATCATGAACGTTTCATGTCCCAAATGCCAATCTCAATTCGAACTGGATGCCATGAATATAAAGGAATCTGGTAGCAAGGTTCGATGTTCAAATTGTAAAAATGTTTTTAAGGTATTCCCGGAAAAAGAAGCGGCCAAACCTCAAGAGAATCAAATAAACACAGGTTCAATAGGTTGCCCAAACTGTGGAACTGAATATGCGTTGTCGCCAGAACAACTTGGGGAGAAAGGTAAGAAACTAAAATGTACGAATTGCAGCCATATTTTTCGAGCAAAACCATCTGATATTAAGGTTTCCGAAGATCAAGAAAAGCATCAACCACAAGATGATTATGATAAGCAACCCCAAGCTGAGGAAAAAACATCAGAATCGGATCAGAATAATTTACAAGATACCCCTTCTGATATACCTGAAGATCAAGACATCTCAGAAGATTTATCTGCAGAAAAAAGCACTGATGAAGATTCTTCTGAAGAACCAGATGTTGAAACTGATCAGGATAAAACACAACCCGAACAGGAAGTTTCTGAAGATGACAAGAGTGCATCTGATGATGATTCTGAAGAAATACCGGATAATGATCAGGATGCTCCAGATGAAGATGTGGATGAATCTGAATTACCTGAGGATCAGGATGAAAGTTCAGATCTATCTGGTGAAGATCTTGAAATTGAAGACATGTCAGATGAAGAAGAATCTGATGATGAAATGGAATTACCTGATCAAGACCTGGAAACAACAGATGATACATCAGAGTCTTTAGAAGATGATTTTGAAACTACGGATGAAGAAACAGCTGAAGAGGAGATGAAAACTTCAGATGAAGAACTAGAAACACCAGAGGATACGGATATTTCGGATGATGAGATGGATATTGCGGATGATAATCTTGATGATGAATTGGATATTGCTGATGATGAACTTGGGACGGATGAAGATACAGAAGATTCAGAGGACGACCTGGAAGTATCTGATGATGAGCTTGATGAAGTTTCGGATGAGGAATTAGATATTGCTGATGATGTGTTGGATGTCCCAGATGAAGACGCTGAAGTTTCAGATGATGATATGGAAATATCTGATGATGAACTTGAAGTTTCAGATGAGGAATTAGATGTTGTTGATGAAGAGATGAATGTCCCGGATGAAAATGCTGAAGTTTCAGATGATGATCTGGAAATATCTGATGATGAGCTTGAAGTTTCGGATGACGATTTAGAAATATCTGATGATGAGCTTGAAGTTTCGGATGACGATTTAGAAATATCTGATGATGAGCTTGAAGTTTCGGAGGATGAACTGGAAATATCTGACGATGAGCTTGAAATTTCGGATGACGAACTGGAAATCTCAGATGATGATATTGAATTATCAGATGAAGAATTAGATTCTGAAGGTGAGGAATCATCTGAAGAGTCAGAAGTATCTGATGATGAAGTATCTGAAGACGAACTTAGTATGGAGGATAACGATCTTGAAATTGAAGATTCGTCAGAAGATACATCAGACACGCTTGATCAAGAACTTTCTGATATTGATGAGTTGGACATTGATGAGAATCAAGCGGATGACGATGCCCTCTCCCTTGAAGAGATTGATCAAACTGACAGTGATGCATCGGATGAAATAGATATTCTGGATGATGATCTTGAACTGGTTGAGGATGATGAAGAAAAAGCCCCAGATTTTGAGGATGGTTTTGATTTTGATCTGGATGTGAGCTTGGAAGATAAAGAGGAGGATTCAAAAGATAGTGATGATCAAGAAGCGGATGAAACGGATGACGATGTTGCATTAACCGTTGATGACGATGAAGGTGATCTTGAAGCGGAACTGGCTGATTCCAATAAAGACGATACAGGCGAAGAGGAACTTGTGGCTGAAGATACTGAAGATAAAACGTCTGAAAAAGTTGAAGACGATGCTGATGACGATGTTCTCGAACTGGATTTAGAAGAAGACCTTGATCTGGAAGAAGATGACGAAGATGAAGAAAATGAAGAGCTTGAGGAAGATGAAGAAACTGAATCTGATGATGAAAGTGAAACGTCTGAAGAAGCAAGCGGAGATGATGCGGAAAAAGAAGAATCTGAGTTTTTAATGGATGCCGATGCTACAACAGAGAGTTCTGATGAAGAATCTAAAAAAGGCGGCTCAAAGCTAATAATAATGATTGCGCTCCTTGTTGCATTGTTAGGTGGTGGTGGTGCTGCATACTACTTTCTGATGGGGAGTGGTGGACCAATTGATGAAGAAGCAATGGTACCGGGAGTTCAGGATAATGGAAACCTGTATATGGATTTTTCAGATATTGAAGGTGAATTTGCTTATAACGATGAAAAAGGCCGCGTGTTTATCATTAAAGGCCAGGTCATTAATCAATACAGGAATCCTCGCGCTAAAATCAAGGTCGCAGTGAAACTGTTTTCAAAAGCAAAGAAAGAAGAGCAGGTCGATGCTGAAGGCGGTGAACAAAGTGCAGAGAATCAGCAAGTTGCTGAAAAGAAATTTGAAGTGTCCAAATATCAGGAAGTCTATGCCGGGAATTTCTTATCTGATCAAGATATAAAAACAATGGAGCAGAGTGCCATTATAAAGCTCTTATCACAGGAAAGTGGGGCAAACAGCTCAAATTTATATGTTGAATCCAATACAAAAATCCCATTTATGGCAATCTTTTTTGATTTACCGCATGATCTTGAAGAATACTCTGTACAAGTGGTTTCGTCAGAACAAGCCAAAGAGAAAATCGAAAAACCTCGAAAAGATATGTTCACAAACTAAGGAATCTCGAAAAATAATTTGTCCATTCTGAATCAGATTGTTTTCGGTTTCAGAACGTAGAGACAAGGCATGCCTTGTCTCTACACAACTATAACCGAATATCTCCAATAAAAAATGGGGAACTTGTTTCAAAGAATTCCTAAGAAAATGCAAATCCTTGAAGACCTACCCGCTCAGGAATAATAATGCAAGCAAAAAAAATCGCTATCGAAACACCATTATCCGATGCCGAATTTGAACGATTTCAGCAACTCACCCACGAACGTACAGGTATCTTTTTTGGACCAAGACGTCGCAGTGAACTTCAGCGCCATGTGAATAAAATTTTAAAAAAGCAAAACACACTTAATGTCAATACACTTTACCAAAATTTGATAAAACAGGATATGAACAGCCCCATTTGGGATTTATTTATTGATACAATCATTGTTGGTGAAACCTATTTTTTTCGAGAAAAACTGTTGTTTCAGGCGCTACATCAAAATATTTTACCCGAATTAATCAAGAAACATCAAACAGACAAAAGTTTGCGGATCTGGAGTGCTGGATGTTCAACAGGTGAAGAGCCATATTCCTTGTCCATACTTCTAGATCAATTATTGGGATCGGAAATAAACTTATGGCGTATTTTTATTTTAGCGACGGATATCAATAAACCCTCTCTCAAAAAAGGCATTGAAGGTTTATATCGACAATGGTCTCTTCGTCAGACGCCGGATAATATTATTTCATCGTATTTTCAAAAAGAAAATGATTTGTACCGCATCAGAGAAGATATCCAAAAACGTGTGATGTTTTCATATTTGAATTTAAAAGATCCTGTTTATCCTGCCCTTTCTACCTGTACACATGCAATGGATTTAATTCTATGGCGTAATGTGGCAATCTATTTATCTGAAAAAGTCATTGCCGATGTTTTAAAACGTTTTTATCAATGTCTCCTGCCTTTGGGCTATTTTAATATTGGGGCATCAGAAGCTGGCTATATGAGCTCAACGCAATTTGTTTCAAAGCAATACGCCGGTACGTTTATTTATCAAAAGAATCCAGTTCCTCCTGAATCACAGCCCTTGTTTGTCTCACCAGTAAAAAAAACAATTCGTTTTGAAAAAAGGCCCGAATTAAAAAAAGAAATTCTTTTTCAAGCGAAGATACCTCAAAAAACCGAATCAACATTATCGTCAAAATCCTTAATAGAGCAAGCACAAAAATTGGCTAAAGAGAGAAACTATGCTCAGGCCATTGATCGATTTCGATCTTATTTGTCCCAAAAAACAAATGATGCTGATGTTTGGTATCAATTGGCTAGAGTTTATGCGAATAGCGGTGATCTGGTCAATGCAAAAGATGCTTGTATTTCAGCAATTGATCACAACCCATTACTTGTTGAAGCATATTATATTAGAGGTCTGATCCATGAAGAGAATGGAGAACTTGAATTGGCCATTCAAGATTATAAAAAAACCCTGTATTTACAATCTGATTTTGTATTGGCACATTATCATTTATCCATGATCTATCTACAAACAAAGGAAGAAAAACAGGCAGAACGACATCGCGTTCATGCACTTCGAATTCTTTCCAGACGTCCTGGTGATGACGTTCTTACAGATGCAGACGACCTGACTGTTGAACAATTATTGGCAATGATTTCCTAATGCAGACCTCGGACTTAAGATGCGACATCATCAAGGTCTTTAACAAAAGCAAGCTTACCAAGTTTTGATAAACTCGCTTTGCAACGTTTATAGTTAGCTTCGGTATCAAAAAGCCATAAAATTCTTGTTTTTCTATTTGAGGGAGGATCAGGGCATGGCGCATAACCATCAGTAAAAATGATCACACCATCAAACGACCTATTTTTATCAATATAGTCAATAACAGCAGAAAAACTTGTTCCTCCTCGTCCCACAATCTTGATTTCTTTTTTTGCTTTTTTTAGGGTTAATTGCTTACCTTTAATTTCAGTATCAAAGCAAATTACAGATATTTCTTCAATTCCATACTTAAAAAATCGGTTAATAATTGAAAAGGCATTTTGCAAGGCCGCATGACTTACTGAGCCACTGATGTCTACTGCAAATAGAAGTTTTGTTGTGAAATCCCTACGAGAACCCATGTACAAAAAATCATACCTGCGACTTGGTTTTAAACGTGTCAGTCTTCGCATATCAGATAATATACTTGCACGAAATGATTTCAAGATCATTTTATAATTAATCTTGGGTTTGAGTGTGGCAAGAATTTTTTCTTGAATATTTTCAGTGATTGTTCCCCATGTATTTGCTATAGATACTTCCTTGATTTTTTCATTGATTAACTGCTCATGATACTCAATTCTATCCCAATTGCAGGCATTTTCAAATCCAGTACATTTTTCATTTGTGTAATCCTTCAATGGCTTATGAGAAATATCTTGTCCATCTTGATTCTCTAATTCACTTTCAGTTTCCTGACTATTATTTTTATTTTCACTGTCATCCTTTCCATTGTCAAGATTATCGTTGTCATTGCCATCGCCATTGTCATTGTCATTGTCATTGTCATTGTCATTGTCATTTGCGGCCTTGTCATTGGCACTATCGCTGTCACTAATATCATTATCAGAGAGACTGTCATTGCGATCCCCATTTTCATTTTTAATAATGCAGCTTTCTAATGTGTCACTTTCAGTTTGATTCTTATTTTCAATTTTTTTCTGGGGATCATTTTGAGTACGTTCAAGAATTTTATCATAATAAAATTCAAAATGTTTTTTATCATATTTATGAGAAGCAAAAAATTCTTTTGCAGATAAAAAACCTAACCCTGTGGTTTCAAGATATTCTTGAATTGTAATATTACTGGCAAGATACGATATTTCAGTTATGTCTTTTTTTCGGGAATAGGGATGTTTTAAAATAATCCGCATTGCCTCAAAGCAAAGCACTGATTCCAGATCTTTTTCACTTAGAGAAGTGAGAAAATCAGGATTGTATTCAATGTGTCCATTCTGTACTCTTATGGTTTTAATTTGCATGTAAGGCAATACTTTGTGTAGTGTCCAGACAGCAAAATAAAGGGGCTCACATAAATACCATTTTTCAACAATTTTCGTTATTTTTTTTTGGACAGACATAATTGTGGTGCTATTTTTTTTATAAGTCTATACTTTGAATATAATCTGATACTTCAAGCATCAATTCTTCTGAATCTACAAAAAACAAGGTCAGGACTTTTTCAAAGTTTGGATTGTCCAGTTGTGAAGCTAGATGGGCAACAGCTTCCTGAAAATTTGATTTTTTCAAATGTTTGATATATTTAACTAAATTTTTTATAAGTGTTTTTCTTTTTTTCTCATAGGTTTCCTTATTCAAAAAAAGAAAAATATTTTCATTGAGTAGTATGTAGTCTTGTAATTTGAAACCGCTGAATAATTTGGTGCTAAAGTGAAATAACACTTTTTCAGGATTAAGTTTGCCTATTTCCTGTATACTTTTTTTAAAGTTGACACTCGCTGCCACGCCTACAATACCTGAAATAATTGTTACGTAACGATCATCAATCTGTTTAACATCTTTTATTAAATCTGAAACACGTTCCCAGGCACGTCGATCCGGTGTTTTTTCAAGTTCAGATATTTCATCAGGTTGAGAAAATTCATTTTTGCCATCCAGAAAGTGCGGAAATTTTTGTATAAAATGTATAACTCTTTGATCAATATTTTCTCTATCAGCCCAAACAATCCAGTCTTCATGGGTAGGTGCGAATTCATAAATATTAAATCTTGAAACTAACGATGGGTCCAAATCAGTAATTTGGTATTCATCACCATAGTTAATTGCGGAAATAATGATACTGCCTTTGGGTAATGATTTACCTGCCAAGGTTCTATTTAACGTTAAATCCATGACAGATTGTAAAATTTCTGGCCTGGCCCGGTTTAATTCATCTAAAAACAAAACAACAGGCGTTTTATTATCAGGCCACCAATAAGGGGGTAAAAATTCTGAACGACCTGTTTGTTCATTTTTACGCATTAAGCCTATCAAATCCCCAGGATCACTCATTTGTCCAAGAAAGAAGATGATCATGGGCATTTTTTTTTCATGTTCATAGTAGTGCTTCAATATTTGTGACTTTCCAATACCATGCGCACCGACAAGCATAATATTCTGATCTGCAGGTGTATAATTTAAAATGTCACGTAATTGTACTGCATCAATTTTTATCATATTAATCCTTAATTATAAATCTTGTTTATACTTACACTGAATATTCAGTTTATCCGCTTCAATGATTGTTTCACATAAGGTTGGCAAGAATTCAAGCCGTGTTTTAATATCTTTTTTAGGCACTCTTATCATTGTTCTACCATTGTTCATTTTCAAATAAATTTTGAGTATTTGAACCCGCTCATCAATATAATAAGAAAGATCCTTTTCATCCAACAATGTTTTTATTCTGGCAAGTATGGCTTTTGAGGATAATTCCTTGATCTTGTCCTTTTTTACCTGCTTTTTTTCATTTCGCTTCATTCGTATTTTTCTTTCTTCTTCAACTTTTTCTTCTTCTTCAGGAAAAGAACAGACCAAATTTTTTATAGCCTCTTGATTCGTTACTTTAGAAAGAATTTTTATGTCATTTTCTAGACTTATCTGGCGGAGCCGGGCGCTTCCTTTTATCGCAATATAATCAAAACATAATTGGAAGGACGCATTAAAATAAACTGCAAAATAAATTTGTGACTGTGCCCTATAGCTTAAATCTAATTTACATAGCAGAACTTCATCAGCGATTTTTCGTGTTGGTTTATATTTTTCTAATAAGAATGTATCAATATGCGCGCCAAAATAATTTGAATATAATTTTTCCTGAATGAACTCCTCTTCTGTTTGTGATCCATATCGGTAAAAATAATAATCATCAGAGTCTTTTCGTTTTTGGAAATCTTTTTTGCAAGAATCTATTTCTTTTTCTAAATTTGAGGTCTCAATTCTAAAATATTTTTTATAATCCTTGCCAGTAAAAAAAGTATTTAGTTCTGAAATCAGTTCACACCTTTTTTCAAAAGTTCCCTCTATTGTAATATCTTCAGATGTGTTAATAATTTTTTGAAAAAGTTTGTCCAAGTTTGCTTTTTTTAACGAAGTCATTTTGTTGATCCCTTTTTGTAGTATTTTTTAAATATTTAATATTTATTATTGATTCTCCTCGCACGCAATAAACACAATGTCAACCTTGACTCCTGTATCAGGCATCACATACTCAATTTCATATTTTTTTCGGATAGAATCATCACCCATAAGATTCGGATAGAATCATCACCCATAAGATTCTGAATTGACTTGTTCAGCAATTCTTCTCTTGGGGCATACTAATGATAGCTCTTTTCGATGATCCCATAAGATGAAAATTTTCGCATGAATTACTCCTTGAGATAGCAATCTTTATAATCATTTATTGAAAACGCCCTATTGAAAACGCTATACAGATATGTCATTTTACCATCGTTAAATGGTTTATGTCAACTTATGACTTGCTAAAAATTCAAGGGCATCCTTCAGAATTGTTGAAAAGTAGTTAACACTTTTCCGAAACTGTTATTGTATTTCCGAACGTAGAGACGCACGGCAGTGCGTCTCCGAGCGAAGAAAGGTCTATCAAAACTTTAATAATTAAGAACAAAAAAATGTTTAACCTTTCTTCGCTCTGAGACGCACTGCCGTGCGTCTCTACGTTCGACAGATTGTACTCGAAAAAGTGTTAACTGGAAAATGAAGGATGCCAATTCAAGATTTGAACGGATAGGTCTACAAGTGTATACATTTTTTTTCTAAGCCCTGAAAGGGCGGCAACATACCAGCCCAGGGCAACGCCCTGGGTAAAGATTAACCAATATTTAAGCCCTGTAAGGGCGCAACATAAAAACAAATTAAAAAGGACGCATTCTAAAAATGTAACGCCCTTACAGGGCTTAAAATTTTTTATATATTTCCCCAGGACGTTGCCCTGGGCTGGTATATTGCCGCCCTTTCAGGGCTAAAAAAAAAATGTATCCACTTATAGACCTATCCGATTTGAATTTAAGAATTATTTGAAAAAATTTTAAGAATTTATTTTAAAATTACTTTCCCACTTCCTATTCATTCGATTTAGGACTTTCAAGTAATGGCACAATAATTGCTTACAATAAAAACATTAAATATAAGTTATTATATCTAACTGATATTTATAATTAACAGCCTTTTTTATGTAGTTTATTTACCTTCTTAACATCTACACTGAAAATATTTTCTATAAATGATAGCATTATTACTTTTTATGGACTCATGGTTTTCTATAGCTGTTTGCTGATAATCATTATCAAAACAAATTGCACTGAGAATCCACTACATTTTGTATTTACAATCAAATAAAGCTCAATATTTAAGTAATTGTATTTAAAACCTTTATTAAGATTAAATTAACAAAAAGATAGAAAACCATGAAAAATTTATTGATAATAATGACTTGTTTGATCAGTCTATTATTTACATTTATAATTCCTGAGATATTTCCTCAGGAAACGCCAAACATGAAGATTGCGCCACTTAACCCAGCCTTTTTGAAGTATCAGCAAAAATTAAAGGAAAAAAATAGGAAAAGAGCAAGTTATTCTAATGAGGTTTTACCAACAGGTTTAATTCCAGATCCTGCCGTACCTGAAAAACACCAACCTGAAACTGATGATATCTCAGATATTTTGGAATTCCCTTTATACGACCTTAGAGATCCCAATAATGATGGAGATTTGAATGATTGTCTTCTTACGCCTGTACGAAACCAGCTAAGTTGTGGTGCATGCTGGTCTTTTGCCACATTCGGAGCCCTTGAAAGCTATTTAAAAATGAATCAACACGTATCTGATCAAAACAATGATTTCTCAGAAAATCATATGCACAATAATCATCATTTTGACTTGGAATCATGTTCTGGCGGAAATATGAAAATGAGTGCGGCTTATTTGCTAAGCTATAAAGGGCCAATTCAAGAATCTGATGATTCCTATAGACCATTCACAAATAAATACTGTGATAACTGCACACCATCGCGATATATTGATTCTGTTATTTTTCTGCCTACCCGGTATAATATTGAAGATATTAATTATATTAAACATGCAGTATATCATCATTCTGGTATATATGCGTCTTTATATTATGATGAAAAAAGATATTTTCATTCCGACACATCAACGTATTATTACGATGATCTTGATGATTCTTTTAACGATTCAAATCATGCCATTGTTATTGTTGGATGGAATGATGATCAAATCATTCATGATGCACCAGGAAAGGGTGCGTTTATTGTTCGTAATAGTTTTGGGTCTGATTGGGGAGAAAATGGTTATTTTTATGTATCTTATTATGATGAAAGCATTGGTTTTACAAAGCTGGGATATTTTGAAGATCATGAAGCAAATCTATTTTCTTTTCAAGGTATTTATCAATATGATGATCTAGGATGGACAGGTTCGATTGGTAGCGGTGATGGCAACGATTGGGCTGCAAATGTTTTTGTCGCAGATGAAAATATTGAAATAACTGGCATTGGATTTTACACCACCGGTTCAAATATGAATTGTATTATTTCAATTTATCAGCATATGGAAAGTGAGAATGGATATGACAGGCTCTCCAATGCATTACTTGATCACCCGATAGAATCTTCATTTAAATACAGTGGTTACTACATTGTAAAACTCAATAAGTCCATTCATGTAGCTTCAGGAAGTTCGTTTGTCGTGGTGATCAATTATTCCGGAGGGAATAACACCTATGGTATTCCTATTGAGACCCCTATTGAGGGCTATTCTTCAAGAGCAACTTCAATGCCAGGACAAAGCTATGTTAGTGATGATGGATTCCATTTTCTTGATTTAAACGATTTATCACCCCAATCAAATAACTGTATTAAAGCCTATGCCTTACCCTTTATGGATATGCCGCCTATGGCTTTATCAAAAGAGGTTCATACAAATGAAGATACAGAAGTTTTAATAAAACTATCTGGTACAGATCATTTCAACAAGGCGCTGAACTATCTCATATTATCATACCCTTTGCATGGTTTAATATCAGGCCATTTACCAGATCTCATATATCAGCCTGATAAAGATTATTATGGTATGGATGGATTTGATTTTATAGTGAATAATGGAACTGAAAGCTCAGAAAGTGCGCATATTACCATTAATGTCATTCCTGTTAATGATCCGCCAATAGTAAATTTTACACAGGTTCAAATAGATGAAGACACTTCCTTTTCTTTATCAACGATAGCGAACGATCCTGATGGCGATTTTGTATACTGCTATATCAAAAAACCACCGAACAATGGTGTAATCAGTTCATCGTTTCCAGAAAGAATATATACGCCAAATGCCAATTTTTTTGGTCAGGACAATTTTGTGTTTTATTTATACGATGGTCAGATATTTTCTGACAACATGACAATGAACATTGAAGTCAAAGCAATTAATGATCAACCGCGTGTATTTGACCAGTTTATCACTTTAAAAGAAGATTCCCAAAAGCGAGTCACCCTTGATGGTTCGGACCTTGATAATGATCATATTGTCTTCACAATTGAAAAAGTTCCTGAACATGGTGGTATTTCTGGCATTTCTCCTGATTTGATTTACACCCCCAATCCCAATTATTTTGGAAATGATGTCTTTTCTTATAAAGCAAATGACGGTCAGATTGACTCAAAAATTGCATATTGTTATTTAACGATTCAGGCTTCGAATGATCAACCAACTGCCAATGATATGACCATTTCAGTGACAGAAGGTCAATCTGTTGTTTTTTCTTTATCAGGCAATGATGCTGATAACGCGCCCCTATCTTATATTATTCAATCAACGCCTGTTTATGGCAAACTGACAGGAACACTTCCTGATCTCATTTATACTCCCAACAATGGATTTCATGGAGATGACGCTTTCACATATCAGGTTAGTGATGGACAGAACTTATCAGAATTGGCAAAAATTCTTCTGATTGTAACGCCCAATAATGATCCGCCAGTTGTAGAAAATAGAACAATTTCAGTGGTCGAAAATACACCCAAAACCATTACGTTGATTGGAACAGATCCCAATAACAATCAATTAAACTTTTCAATTGTCAAGCATCCAGAACATGGAGAAATAAAAGGGAATTTACCTCATATCATCTATGTCCCTCAAAAGGATTATAGCGGTGTTGACAAGTTCACTTATACAGCCAATGATGGTATTGAGAACTCACAGGTAGGGCAGATCCTGATTATGATCAAACATGTGAATTTTCCACCCGAGGCATATTCTGAAAGTATTCTGATCGGTAAAAATACAACAAAACGTTTCTATTTAAAATTTTTAGACAAAAATAATGATGACTTAAGTTTTGATGTCGTCATTCATCCGAAACACGGTCAAATATCTGGTGAATTTCCCCTTGTAACTTACACACCAAATACTGATTTTACAGGTTTCGATTCATTTTCATTCACAGTGAACGATGGAATGTTCGATTCAAATATTGCAAAAATTAAATTGATCGTGACTGAATTCAAACTGGTGCATGATTCAACTGAAATAGATACGACAACTCAAGTGATTTTTTCAGAAGACTTTGAAGGAGATTCATCAGAATGGACATTCGGATCCGACGGGCAATCAAATAAATGGTTTGTAGGTTCTGCAACCAGTTATAATGGCACGAAATCAGCCTATATTTCACAGGATAATGGATCTTCAGCCACATATAATGAAAGTGCATCTTCAGAGTCCTGGTTAACGCGAACTGTGGATTTAACAGGCTATAATGATGCGACCTTATCTTTTTACTGGAAAGGCGTTGGTGAGCAATGGTTTTTATCATGGTATGATTATGGCGAATTTTATATCAATAAAGATCATGATATTCTAATCAGCAATGCCACAGAATTTGTCAATAATACCAGCTGGAAACAGATAAGTTTTGACCTTTCACCTTATGCGGGTGGATTCTTAGATCTGAAGTTCAAATGGATAAACGATGGTAACGGAAAAGATGGTGATCCTGCTTTTTGCATTGATAATCTTGTAATTACAGGTTCTCAAACAAAAGCCGGAGCAGGTAATGCTCTGGATTTTGATGGTATAAATGATTATGTCGCCTTAAGTGATGGTGATGTTGAGGCTTCCAGCATCGGATTACCGGCAACGATTACTGTAGAAGCCTGGGTGAAAGTAGATAATTTCATAGAATGGGCAGGAATAGTGGGGTTTATTTATGATGATGGTTTATATGAAGGCGGATGGATTTTAGGTGTAAAATCAGATAATACATTTTATTTTGGTATCACAACAAAACCTTTCAGTTTAGATTATATTTATTACCTGGAAACTGGAGCAAATTATTCCACGAATACCTGGTATCATGTTGCAGGTTCATATGATGGAACAATCATACGTGTCTATGTCAATGGGGAGGAGGTTGCATCACAGGCTCCGGAAAATAATGGAAATATTTATTATAGAAACACAGATTATGTCATTGGTGCTTATTTAGATTCCTCCGAATCCCATATATTTGATGGTCAGATTGATGAGGTACGTATTTGGAATGGTGCACGGACAACGCATCAAATCCGTGCAAACATGTGCAAAAAATTAGACCCGAATTCAGAATCAAAACTCCTTGATTATTTTCATATGGATCATAACCAGGGTGATTTTGTTGCAGATTATAAAGGTGAAAACAACAATGGTATATTAATGAATATGGATACCAATGAAGATTGGGTCATATCTGGCGCAGCGCTCGGATATTCAAGCATTTATGACTATGATGGTGCTATTGCCAATGATTTTAAGCTAACTTTATCTCATCCTGATGGCGATCAAATAACAGTAACAGGGGAGAGTGGTAATTATTCTGGAATTCATTTATACATGGTTAATAAAGCTCCTTTAAATACATCACCTTCAATTTTATGGGAACCAATTCATAATGGACATTACTGGGGAATTTTTCCAGTAGGGAATCAAGTGAAATACGGTATAAAATATAATTTTGGTGGACTTGTTGGTCTTAGCCCTGAAATGCATATTGAATTGTTTGCCAGGGACAATCATGCAGACACATCGTGGTCTGAATTAACATCGGCTCACAATCCAAATTTTTTATTTTTATCCGATTTAACGCGATATGAATGTATCCTAGGAGTTGTCAATCAAGCGCCCACGATTCTTCAAGGAGATGCTGTATCAACGATCATGGATAAAAATTCCTGGCCAAGAGAATGGGATTCACCCACAATTACAGCCTCTGATGCTGACAATGATCCTTTGACATGGACCATATTTTCCGGCCCTGGTCATGGCAATTTGATTGTTTCAGGATGTGGTGCATCGCCAGCTATCTATTACACACCCACACAAGACTTTATTGGATATGATTCCTTTGTCATTCAGGTTGAAGATGGACATGATAATAGCGTGGATATGATAACCATTAATGTCAAAATTGCTTCAGGTATTAATTCATGGAATCTTCCCCATTCTAGCCCAAGTGAAGGTGCCAACCATAAAATTCAAGATAAAACAAAGGGCATTATTCTTTATCATATGGGACCTGGAAGAATTATAATGCCTCCTTTAAAATAAAAACCATTACGTTCAAGCAAAATGTATTTTCAAAGATCCTTATTTTTTGATATGTCATTTCTTAATATATAATGTGATAGGGACGTATATTTTATTAACAGGAGGGCACATGAAAAGAATATTAGCGATTATATCATTAACAATAATGATAATAAGCATTCCAACCATTCATTCATTGGCTGGAACTGATGCGACCCAAATTTTGATCATTAAAGCAAATAATGATTATTTTAAAAGATCAAAGCACCCATCAAGTGATAAAAGGTATACGCATGGCAGCAGTATAGGATTCATTAAAAAAGAAACATTTTCATTTCTGAAACATATTGGAAAAAAACTACAAAATACGCTTCATTGTGATGATCTGTATACCTCAGCTATCCTGTTACAAGATATATATACCTCTGACAATATTGAAGACCCTATCCCGCCAAAAGATGAGCATCCATACAGTGGAGAAATGGATCTTGTCATTGGCCTCCATTTTAGAAATAATGATCGTAATTTTTGGTGCTTTGATCAACAGAGTTTGTATTCCACCGCATTTAGTATGGGTGCAACAGGTAAATACAGTTATGCGGAAAACTTGCAAAAAGGCGTGCATCATTTGTTAGGAGATACGATTCCTGAAGGATGGGAATATCAACTTGCCAGTCATTTTGCTGCAAAACTGAGCCTATCTGTTAAAAAAAAGTTTAGCTATATGCTTCAAAAAGATTGGGGGCTTTCAATGCAAAAAACCCTTCATATCAGTGGAGAATTTGGAAACACACTTGTTCAAAGCGCTATAGGCGGAGAATTCAGATTAGGAATCAATATGCCAGATGATTTTGGCCTTTATGCTCAAGGGCCTGGAAATATTGGGGCAAATATACAAGGTGATGAGAGCGTTTTAAAAAGTTCCGGTGACCGATTGGGCGCTTATATCATCCTTTTTGCTGAAGGTAAATATGTTAGCTATGATTATCATCTTGGAGAATATGTTACGCCAATTCGAGGTATTGGTGATATTGGAGGAGGGTTGGGCATTGCAGTATCCAGAATGGAAATACCAATAATACATATTCCTACGCCAGCATTAAAAATAGAATTATGTTACATTCGCCGAACAGAGGAATTTAAAGAGCAAGATGGCCCTCATCGGTTTGGAACACTTTCCATTGTTGCACCATTAAATTAAATTGACTGAGAAAGTTCTATCAAAATAATGATAGATCGTTTGGCTATTCTTTTTAATGCTGATTAGCCAAGGGCTTTTACTAAAATTTCTTACAGCTTCATTTGCCCATCATTTTTGTCGCTGCTTACCTGAAAACCGTTTATATTCTTGATACATTTCAATATGCTTATCAGCTATCAAATCCCATGTGTACTGTTGTTTTACCAGACGAAGTCCATTTTCTCCCATTTGTGGAAGTCTGGAAGGATTTGCTAAAAAACCTTCAATGACCTGGCTTAAAACAAATGGGTCATTAGAACTTACAACACCCGCCGAATACTTTTCAACGTCACTAAAATGACACCCCTCTGATATTACCACGGGTGTCTGACTAGCCAATGCTTCCAATATCGCAATAGAAAAGCCTTCCTCTTCTGAAGGCAAACAGAATAGATCTGCACGTGCCAATAAATCTTTCTTTAAATCGCCAGTGACCATACCAGGAACAATTACTCGATTGGCAACGCCATAATCTCTGGCTTTTTTGATTAGCATATTTGCAATACCAGACTCATCGGGTCCGGCAATAACTAAAACAGCTTGCATATATTTATTTGAAATACGAAGAAAGGCTTCTAGCAAACTGTCTATTCTTTTAATCCAATGAATTCTCCCCAAAAATAATATAATTTTTGCTGAATCAGGTATAGAATACTCTTTTTGTGCAATGCCTTTGTGGTATTGCCAATAATTTTCGATATTTATGCCATTTGGAATAATATAACAAGGATTCTTAAAGCCAAGCGTCTGATAACTGATCATTTCGGGTTCATTCAATGCAACCAGGCCACTTGCACGTTTCAAAATTTGATTTTCTATGGCATACAAATACAACTTTTTTTTGAACGATCTATATCTTAAACGTTTTAAATTCAAAACACCGCGCTGACTGTAAAAATAGGGAATATTATTTTTATGCGCGACTGTTGCTGCCAAATATGTTGGGTAAGCAAATGGCAGTTGTGTATGAACGATATCTATAAATCGTATTGTTCGTACCAAATTTTTTTTCATCAAAGGTGCATATAAAAAACCAACCGATTTCGCCACATAAGGAATAAACGGAAAAATCGATTGAACATAGTTGTTGTAGTCATAATACCAAACTTTTACCCCATTGATATCATGAGGAATATTTGGTGAAACTATCAATTTTTCATATACATTGGAGTTGGTTGTGTAAACAAAAACCTTGTGTCCCTTTTTGACCAGTGTTTCTGCCAGTGATGACACACTTATCGCAGGACCGCCAAATTTCCATGCAGGTTTATAAGCATGGATTGCAAACAGAATTTTTAATTGTTTTGAATCATCCATTGGTATACTTTTTCATATTTTCTGGCCATACTTTGAACCGACCATTTTTCAATTTGCTGTCTGGCAATGATGGCCCGATTTTTAGCATCTTCCGGATTCGTAACAATATCAAAAATTCTTTCTGCAACATATTCAGGCGTCATCTGATCAACCCATAACGCATTATTTTCATTTAAAATAATTTTATGCTCAGGGATATTCGAAACGATAAGTGGGCATTGACAAACAATTGCTTCTAACAGCACATTTGGAAACCCTTCATATTCACTTAATAATACAAACGCTTTTGCACGTTTCATCAAATACCAGACATGTTCGGGTGAAACGGGTCCAGTAATAAAAACGTTTGTTTCAAGTTCTAATTTTTTTATCAATGCTTGAAGATCTTTTTTTTGATTACCATCACCACAAATAACCAAATTGATATGTTGTTTTTGATTCAATATTGATATCGCACGAATGATCATATCAATTCTTTTTAGTTTTTCAATCCGACCAGCATACAATATAAAATTATTCATTTTAAATTGATTGTTATCAATGATATGATCTGGAAGAATGTCAATAGACTGAAATGGCACACCATTCGGAATAATACACATATTTTTGTGAGGATAATTTTTTTTCCAATACATTAAACCATTGTGAGAATTTGCAACAATAAGCCTGGCAAAACGCGCCAGCCATAATCGTAAAAAGTGTTTCCAATTTCCAGTGTACGCTTTTGAAGAACTTGGTTCCCGAAGTAGCCATTTCTTTTGAGTTAAGATAGCTGCCAGTCCACCAATGATGTCCATTTGACGAATCCATGTATGAACAAGATCGGGCTTTTGAGATTTAATCAATCGAATTAATTGCAATAAAATTGAAATATCATAATTGCTATTGCAATTAATGTGAAAGTAATTTGCATTTTCTATAAATGGTGGATTGAGCTCTTTTTTGCCTTCATATAAATAGGCGATATCAACGTGGTGGCCCAGTTGGATTAATTCTTGTGATAGATAAAACATTTGACGTTCAGCGCCACCACCTGCAAGATGGGGAAGAATGTGAAGTATATGCATCATGTTTCCTTCAAAGGAATACTTGAAAAATTAAACTTATCCATTCTGAATAGATTCATTTCCGAACGTAGAGACAAGGCATGCCGTCTCTCTACATAACAATAATGGCATAAAAAATTTTTTATGCTCACGGCTGTCCTAAGAAATATGCACTCCAGACTTATCAACACTGAACGAAATAGATCCAAAACCATAATGAAATGAACCTTTCGCACGAACATTCCCATTGGCAATTTCTAAGCTCGCAGATGTTCCAACGCCCCAGACTTTCAAAGAAATTCCACCTGAAACACTTTTTAGACCGCCTGATTTGTCAAAAGTGAATGAAGCATTTGAAAATTTATGACCGCCAAGCGTTAATGATCCCGATGCAGTTAAATCGCCATTGCTGTTTTCATCAAAGGTTAAGGTTGTTGATGCTGCGCCAGGTACCTGAAATTTTGCCTTGATTGCGCCATCTGAATTAACTTCTATACTCGAAAATTTTGAGCTTAAACTACTGACTTTATTATATATCGATCCAAATTTATTTAAAAATCTATTTAAATCATCAGATGAAGCAGCTTTTTTTACAAAATTCTTTAAGGAATTACCTGACAGTTCTTTTGCATTATCAATGAGATTGTCAAGATCATCCCCAGCTTTTGATGCAGCTTTCAAAAAATCATCTTTTATGTCATCAGATAAATTTTTTGTGTATGAAACCAAATCCTTAATTGAATCATCTGCCTTTGCAGCGGCTTTTGCAAAATCTTCTTTTGCCTTTGACCCCAGACCTTCAAGGGTATTTTTAAAATCTTCTGCAACATCGCCACCAGCTTCAAGAGCATTTTCTAACCCACTGGCAATATCATTTGCTAACTGAGTATTTACCTCTGGCGTCACTGAGGCATGTTTAACATTGATTTTACCATCCATGATATCGCTAAGATCAAGCGTTAATGAAGTTGTGACGCCAAATCCAGAAACTGTTTGACGTTGTGTAAGGCTGAATTCGCCAGAACTTGGATCGTATGAAAAATCTGCTTGCGCAAGATCAATCCCAATACCATATTCACCCACACCAAATCCGATGCCCCCTTTCACAGTTGCTGAAATGGCATTTGTTTTCGCATTATATGTTACATCTGAAAGCTCCATTGATACCCCAGATCCAAAGGAGAACCCACCAAATGATACAACACGTTCATCCTTTTCATTCAAATATGATTCAAACCGCATACCATTGTAGCTTAATGAAAACACATCTCTATCCAGATCGAAAGAAACAAATGCATCAGTACTATCAGTATCCAAATTGATTCCCAGATCTGAAAGTGCTGATTTCATATCATCAAATCCTGGAATAAAACTTGTGTCCAGCCCAGATGTCAGATGTGCTTCAAAATACTGGCCATTGACTGTTTTCTGTGCATTTTCATCATAATAATTACCATCAATCATTGATGCTTTAAACATTGTTGAAGTGCCATCATTGCTATTTAATATTTTTGTGATATCAATTGTTTTTGTACCATCATCTGACTTGGAGATATCAAAAGAGAAGCCATCAGTTTTTATACTAAAAGTGTCTTGGCCTGGATTAAAGATAATTGATGCAGAGGAAAGGGTTGTATTGACATCAAGCCCCAATTTGTTTAGAGATTCCTGTAATTTATCAAAACCAGGTATCATGTCTGTTGCAATAGATGCTGAGGTTGACAGCATCAACGATGTTCCTTTCATCGTGCCATCAGATGTTATGGAACCACTGACATTCATATTAACGCCCATGGCACTCAGCATTCCACCATTAAACGAAATAGTGCTTGTATTGCTCGAATCTTTTGTAATTGAAAAATTTCCCTCACTAATTGTAAGCTGCTGACCAAAAGCATTGAAAGATGCATTACCTTCTATTGAAATACCATTATAACTAATATTTACATTGCCCTGAATACTCACACCGCCAGAAATTTCATTATCTAAAACCTCACCCATTAAGTTATACTCAAGACTGTTTTGGGTTGATGCACCGGTAATTTTATAGTTTTCGTCAACATCCAGATTAACATCAACAGAGCTTCCCAGACCATAAGCGGATAAATCGGCTTTTCCGGTCGCAGTGATTGTACCATCATTATTTTCTGAATATTCAATATCTGATATTTTAATACTACCTAAGTTTGCACCATTATGAACGATGTTTTTCTGAACAAGCTCATTATTTTTGGATTGAATCAAGCTGACTAAATCATCTTTACGATTCAGGCTCGCGGCTTGATCCAAAAAATCAGATCTTTCTGTTCCTGACAATTTAGCTGTCATCTGAACGAATGAGCCGACACTGTCCCCTGCCATTTCTGCAGCACTAATAAATTGTGAACGTTCTGTTCCTTCAAGTGCACTTGTTTGTTGAACCAATTGATTGACATTGTGATCTGCATGACTTGCAGCAGAAAGAAATTGAGATTGTTCTGAGCCTTCCAGTTCTGATACCAGTTTGTTAAAATTTTCATATTGATCGCTATCAGGCGGCGCAATATCAAACAATAAACCAAGCGCCGGATTTTCTTTTTGTTTCAGATTAACACCGATAGAAATATAATTATCTCTATCTTTCCCATTTAAGCCAAGTGTATCAGCATCCTTCTCCACACTTTCTGTAAATTGATCTATATTTGAGTTCGAAAGCACTTGCTTGCTGATTGAATGAATATCAAAAGGAGATTTTTTATTTTCATGTGGGGATAATTGTTTCGAAATAATATTTTTTTTATCCAGTGAAGTTTTTCTTTTAAGTTGATCCAATTTTAAATCATGATTGATATGCGTTAATTTACTAAGGTTATATGGTATTTTCATTTTTTCTCCTTTTTTTTTGAAAGGTCCATTCATGACAGATCTTTCAAGATAATAATCATGAAAAAAATCAACCTTGGATAATCATATAGCACATAAGATTAATATATGATCGTCCCATTTTGACTTTTTCTAGAATTGCTCGGGTATGTTTTGTCCTTTCAACGAAATAATGATACAAGAAAAAATCAAATTTGGATGTTAATTCCTATATGTATCAATATTTCATAGCCGGTGCAACAGATTTAGGCAAAATAAGTTAAGGAAACCTCGAAAAAGGAGTTTCTATACAACAATAGCCATATACGTCCAATTAAAAACAGGAGTATCTGTTATCAAAGTATTCCTAAACGGCATATATATTGCAATTCATTAGTTTATTATAATTTTTTCATAGCTATTTATGCAAATTATCATCACAGGAGCCCAAATATGGTTACAAATAGCAATATTTTCTCAAATGAACGATTAATATCGGTTTTAAAATCGACAGAAGAACTGAATGTGCTAAAAGATGTTGATGCAATTCTTGATAAAATATTGTTAGAATCCAGAAAAATTGCCAATGCTGATGCAGGCTCAATATTTCTGGTGAAAAATAATCAATTGGAATTCAGTTATGTTCATAATGATACCTTATTTTCTTCGGATAAAACAAATACAGATTTGTATATGGATGTAAGGGTACCCATTAATACATCATCAATTGTGGGCTATGTAGCAACAAGTGGCAATCCGCTTCACATAGAGAATGCTTATCAAATTGATTCAACAAAACCATTTCAATTCAATCCGGCATATGACAAAAAATCAGGATATCATACAAAATCCATATATACGCTTCCATTAAAAGATTTTGATTCCCATGTTGTCGGTGTAATGCAATTAATCAATGCACAAACAAAACAAGGTGAAATTATCCCTTTTTCTGAAGAGAGTCAAATGCTTGTTCCACTTTTTGCAGGAAATGCATCCATTGCTATAGAGCGGGGTAAAATGAATCGTGAGATTATTCTTCGTATGGTAAAAATGGCAGAATTGAAAGATCCTACTGAAACAGGCGCCCATGTTCAGCGCGTGGCAGGTTACTCAGTTGAAATCTATACCCAGCTGGCAAATAATCGTGGCATAGACATGAAAACAATCCGAAAAAATAAGGATCTGATTCGCCTAGCATCAATGCTTCACGATGTCGGAAAAGTGGGTATTACAGATTTAATTCTAAAAAAACCAGGTAAGCTAACTGATGAAGAGTATTCGGTTATGAAATGGCATACTGTCTATGGCGCACAATTATTTATTCATACCACCTCCAGCCTGGACAAAATGGCGTGTAATATTGCACTGAATCATCATGAAAGATGGGGTGGGGGTGGATATCCAGGAAAAATTGATGATTACAATTCCAAAAACATTCAAATGGGTCCAAGCAAAAAAGAAAACGAAATTCCACTGGAAGCTAGAATTACTGCATTAGCTGATGTTTATGATGCATTATCATCAAAACGATCATACAAAGATCCCTGGCCTGAAGAAAAAATATTGAATATTATTGAAAAGGACACTGGTTCACATTTTGATCCTGAAGTTACAAAAGCATTTTTTCAAATTCATGATGTGATTCTTGCAATTCGTGAAAAATTTAAAGACCAACAGGAAATTGATCAGGAAGAAAGAATTAAATAGAGTTATCCCCTTAACTGTTCGATAGCAATCTTATAATCATTTTTGCCATAAATCGCAGAACCAGCTACAAAAATATCACAACCAACACGTGCAATGTTATCAATTGTGTTGGTATTAACTCCGCCATCAACTTGTATTTCAATTTCATAATTATTTAAAGTAATCATTTGTTTTAATTCACTTATTTTATCCAATGTATTTGGAATAAAAGATTGCCCGCCAAAACCTGGATTTACACTCATAATAAGTACATATTTCAATTGCGGCATAACCCATTTTATCGATTCAACTGCGGTTGATGGATTAAGCGCAACACCAGGAATGACATTGTTTTCAATTATCAATTGAAGGCTACGGTTTAAATGATTGCATACTTCTGCATGAATAGAAATCATGTCAGCGCCAGCATCTGCAAAAGAAGGAATATACTGGTCTGGATTCTGAATCATTAAATGAACATCTAATGGCAGTTTCGTTATTTTTCTTACAGCACTGACAACTAATGGTCCCATCGTAATGTTGGGTACAAAATGACCATCCATCACATCTATATGTATCATGTCAGCGCCAGCATTTTCAACAAATCGTATTTCTTCTCCCAGCTTTGAAAAATCAGCTGAAAGTATTGATGGTGCGATTTTTCTCATAATTGTTAACTAAACCCTTTTAATAAAATTTACTATCAACCAACTCATCATCTTGATATACTAGAACTGAAGCATCACAGTTATTTGGAACAACTACATAAACTTTTTCCGAAGGACCCAAAAAATTATCATAAACATGTATCGTAACGCCAAATATATTAAAACGAATCAACACATATTTATGTAAAAATCCATTGGGTACAGTATAAACATACAACGATACGCCACTTTTTCGTTGGCTGATATTCTGTGATTTACGATTTGCTGTTAAGTATACAGCTTCATCTTTCGTAATGGCATATCCAAAACCGGGTTTTTGTTTGATTATTCTGTTTTCTGGCCAAAGTGAATCTGAATCATATTTCACAGATAAGGGTTGAATATTAATCTGACTCAAAATCATTAATGCTTCTTCTATTGGAACTCCTGTAAAGTCAGGCATCATATATTTCTTGATTCTATTTCCACGACTCACCAACAAATTAATGCATGAATTACGTGTAATTCTGGTACCCGCTTGCGGATTCTGACTGACTATCATTTCGTTATTAAAACCAGGGTGATATACTTTTGAAAAAACTCCGCGGCACAAGCGTTGTTGATCAAGTAATATCTGTGCTTTCTCATTACTCATGCCTCTAAAATCAGGTAAAACAAGCCACTTACTACCTTTAGATAATATAACAGATACATCTCGTCCATTTCTTAGCTCAGTTCCTGGTTTTGGATATTGAATAATCACATGATTCTTTGGTATATTTGAATGATATTCATTACCTTCGACTCTCGTATTTAAATTATTTTCACTTAAAAGCTCAAGCACGTAAATAATATCTTTACCTGTAATATCAGGCATAATAATTTTTTTTTCAGTTTTAACAAACATATATACGGATAAATATGTAGTTAAGATAAATACGACGATAAAAAAAATTAACCCTATGGTTATCTGAATTGATTGTTTCAGCATTGGTTATTTTATATCATTCAGGTAAAATTTAAACGTTTCATTTGAATCAATAATAGCCGACTTACCCAGGCATCAGTGGCGGCATAAAGTATTTGTTGTTTAGATAAACGTTTTTTTCCCCAATTAGATTTTTGACATGATTTTGATATTCTAAATCCTAATAAATTTACAGCCAGATTACGCAAACCATTCGTTTGTAATCCAATAGTTTTACTTATTTCACCAATATCGACAAAACCGGCTTCATTAAAATCATTCAATCGTTTTAATCCCAGTATATCATCTCGTACAGCAACACCAGCCTTAAGTCTGTCTGGATCAGAAAGAATTGTTTGAATTATTTCAGGAAAAAATTTTTTTGAAATTTGAAATATCAATACAACATCACGTGTTGCAAGTTGCAGTAAAGAAGGCGGGTTGTTTCTCCCCTTTTTAAATGACGGTTGTGTTTCAGTATCAAAGCCAAACACGTTTTCAATTTCTAAAAGTTTTTCTGCATTTGTTTCTTCCATCTTTTCAAAAGAACTGATTAAATATATTGTTCCAGAATATTGTCTGACTGGAAATTCATTGATTTCCGCTTTTGTATACTTATACAAATATTTTTGTGGTACGATAATTTTCTTTTCAGAATGCATGCTAATCTTTCTATTAACACTAATAACTTTTGGAATATATAATTCTTTTATTTATTTCTAATGCTCATCATCCAATTGAAGTGGTATAAACGTCCGATACAAACTAATCGCAAAATATACAAAAATATATATCAAAAGTATAAATTCATAAAATGCATTCGATTCCGGACTTAACCAGAGCATCATTGCAGCCGAGAAAGCCCATAAAATTGAAAATGCCAGCATCATTGCTTTTAATAAATTATTCTTAATTAAATAATGTGGTCGAGATAAATAAACATATTTAATAGGTACAAAAACCAATATTCCTAAGAGAATAACAATTCCAAAATTGAACAAGGGGTTTTGTTTCCAAATAAACAAATAAAATGCTACTATATTCCAATAACTTGGAAAACCTTTAAAAAAATGATCACTTGTCTTGGCATCTATTTGAGAAAACTGATATGATGATGATATTACAATTATGCCAGAGATGACAATACTTAATCCAAAAGGCAGAAGATCACTTTCAATCAAGAAAAAAAATGCTGGTACAATAACATAATTAACATAATCTATAATATTATCCAGCATTGCACCATCAATTCCAGGTACTGCTTCTTTAATTCTGACCTTGCGTGCCATAAAACCATCAATGGAATCTATAAAAATTGCTGCTGCCATTGACCAAAATGCAAGTTTAAAATTCCACCAATAAATTGCATAAAGTGCCAGCAGACTAAAAACCGCCCCTGTTGCAGTAAAAAAATGAACCATCCATGCACTTATCTTTCTAACCCCAGAGATATTATTTTGGTTTACTCCATTTTCGGTATTATGTTGTGTCAACTCATTTATGGATATTTCAGTTTTATTGTTCATTTTTTAGTTTCCATTGAATCTATAAAAAATTTGATAATTTGTATGAGAATAGTATCATTTTTTATAAAATTCATCAATAAATAACTACAAAAAAAAAGGCCCGCTAATTGCGGACCTTTTTTAAAAAATTCTCGGCAATGTCCTACTCTCCCACATAGCCTCCTATGCAGTACCATTGGCGCTGAAAAGCTTAACTTCCGTGTTCGGAATGGTAACGGGTGTTTCCTTTTCGCTATTATCACCGAAAAAAAATTTCATTATATTTTTTAAATTACATTTTTGTAATTAAATAAGAAATACGTTAAAAAATTGTGGCCAAGCCTCACGACCAATTAGTATTGATAAGCTAAATCCATTACTGAACTTACACTTTCAACCTATCAAGCTTGTCGTCTTCAAGCGGTCTTCAGTCTT
>Ga0272440_1000513_pt1 | contig 32557 bp, 19 predicted proteins | sample SSMMMBAug17_FD_192440 | JGI IMG/M metagenome (GOLD analysis project Ga0272440, IMG submission 192440) | Marine sediment archaeal communities from Little Sippewissett salt marsh, Falmouth, MA, United States - SSM-MMB-Aug17 | ecosystem: Environmental > Aquatic > Marine > Wetlands > Sediment ... | reverse complement strand
GCACGCGGGCATTTTATTGTCAGACGTTTAGAACGAATTTATAGTAGAGATGTTGTAAAAGAAATTTATGAATCATTGGCGATACCGATGCGGCAAGATGCTTAGGAAAACTCGAAAAATAAGTTCCCCATTTACTTATGTGCCAGCCCGATGTAGGGGCGAACCTTATGTTCGCCCTCGATCTAATAACGCTTTCGTTCCTATGTACGATGGGCGAACATAAGGTTCGCCCCTACACGTTATTGGCACATAAGTAAATGAGGAATTTATTTTTCGAGCATTCCTTAGGAATAATCAAAAAATAAGTTCCTCATTTAATAATTGCTCATTTTGTTTTTGAACCATGATTACACTGAAGAAGATGAATAAGATGAATTTAAAGTGTTTTTTCATCTTATTCATCTTCTTCAGTGTAATCATGGTTCAAAAAACGTAAATGAACAGTTTGGTACGCATATGCATGGTGTTTAATTAAAGAATCAAGCATTTTGAAATGAGGAATTTATTTTTCGAGCATTCCTTAGAATGAAGATGAATTAAAAATGATTTATTTCATCTCAGGCATACACGACAAACAGGAGAAAATTACATGCCTTTTGAATGGTTCATAGGCTATCGTTATTTACGTGCTAAAAACAGACAATCTTTTATTTCTTTAATCACTTTTTTATCTATTGCGGGTGTGACAGTGGGTGTTATGACCCTGATGACTGTTATTGCTGTGATGACAGGCACAGAACATTTACTCCAAAAAAAAATATTGTCCATACAGCCCCATGTATTGCTCATGCAGCACTCACGTCAGATGTCAAATTTTGAATCAATTACCCATCAGGTTCTCGAAATGGATGGTGTTGCGTCTGCAACGCCATTTATATATCACCAAATAATGTTTCGTTCTGCAAAGGGAATACGCGGGGCAATGATTAATGCCATTGCAAAACCTGATATAATGCCTGAGGATCTCTTTCGTAAAAACTTGATTCAAAAATTATACGATTCCAAACCAGCGATTGACAATCAACCCGGTGTTATTCTCGGTAAAGAGCTTGCCATTCAACTCGGTGTTGGCAAAGGGGATGCCATTTATATGATTATTCCTAAGAATGATGCCTATCAGTCAAAAATTGTGCCGCAGATTCAGCAGGTGAAAGTACTGGATATTTTTAACTCGGGCCTTTTTGAATATGACAAAACATTTGCATTTGTTACTCTGAAACAGGCCCAACAAATTTTTGACATGGAAAACAAAGTGTCTGGTATTGAAATAAAATTGCATAAAATATTTGAGGCACAAAACTTTGCCAGAACGTTGGTTCAAGAACTGGGTTACAATTTTTGGGCGCGAGATTGGATGCGTATGAATAAAAACTTGTTTTCTTCACTCAAACTTCAAAAAGCAGTGATGTATATTATTTTTAGCCTGATTGTTTTGGTCGCAGGCTTTAGTATTACGAGCTCCTTAATTATGATGGTCATTGAAAAATCCAAAGATATCTCAATTTTAAAAGCAATGGGCGCACGTAAAAAAAATATCCGAAAAATATTTGTTTTTAATGGATTTATCGTTGGAATACTCGGAACAACACTGGGAATATTATTCGGGCTTGTTTTGTGTTATGTATTAAAACACTATCAATTTGTTGAATTACCACAGGATATTTATTTTTTTTCAACACTTCCAGTGTATTTGGATTGGAAAGATTTAAGCATCATATCATCTGGAACAATACTCATTTGTGTTTTATCGGCAGTTTATCCAGCACTTCGGGCAGCATCACAACATCCTGTAGATGGAATTCGATGGTCTGAATGATTCAACAGAATTGCAAAAAAAACGTAAACACTTTTGTAATAAAAAGTATTCATGGCATAATGATTGCACAATAATTATTGTTTTGGAATAATTTGTTTTTTTTAAGTTTTTCTCTTGACAAGTCCGCATATTATCTATAATCAATGACTCAATAAATTACATTCATAATTTGATATGTTTTTCACTAAATGAATCCAATAATAAAAAGGAGGAAATATCGTATGTGTAAAAAGTTTAGGATTTTATGCGGCCTGACCTTGTCCGTGCTACTGGGTATTTTCGCAGGTGCAACCAGTGCATTTGGCTTCGGATTCACCTATGGTGATATTGAAGGAAGCTTTGATTCTTCATTTTCTATTGGTGCCAGTTTTCGTGTGGAAGATCGGGACTATAATTTGATTGGAAAGGCCAATCAACCCGAATTTGTGAATTCACCCTATGAATACACTGAAAAAGATGAGGCCTACAAATTACAATTTGGTTCAGGGAAAGTACCATCAGGTCTATGGTCAAACAATGGGGATGATGGGGATTTAAATTTTGACACAGGTGTTTTCTCGGAGTTGGTCAAGGTCACATCTGATTTAAGCTTAAAGTACATGGACTATGGTTTTTTTATGCGCGGCATGTTCTTTTATGATCTTTATCTCATGACTGAAAGTGATGACATGCGGGTTGATGTTATCGATAATGAAGATGCGAAAGAACAAGTAGGTACCGCATTGAACTTATTGGATGCATTTGTCTACTATAATACCTATCTTGGCGACACACCTTTTTCAATACGTGCAGGACGTCAGGTAATTAACTGGGGGGAGAGCAGCTATATCCCTCATGGTATTTCAGAATCAAATCCTATTGATGTTGGTAGACTGAGATCTCCTGGAGCCGAACTGAAAGAAGCCTTTCTTCCTGTAGGTTCAATCTGGACATCAGTAGGCTTTTCAGAAACAGTCAACTTTGAAGCCTTTTACCAATATGAATTCGAAAGAATGATTCCCGATGCCCCTGGATCATATTTCAGCACGAATGATTTTATAGGGGATGGCGGAAATTGGATTCAATCAGCCTTTCAACATCCTGATCTAAAACCAGACTTTGATAGTCCATTTCATGAGGATTATGGTATTTATAGTCTGGCACCCAGAGATTCACCAATTGATCCTGTAAACAGAGTGGATGCTGCATCACTTGATAAATTTCCATATCAGTTCAATCATGTCTGTGAACGCATAGAGGATAAAGATGCTTCTAATAATGGACAATTTGGTGTAAAAATGTCCTGGTTTGCAGAACAATTAAATTATACTGAATTCGGATTTTATTTTCTGAATTACCACAGTAGAAGACCTTTAATTTCTGGGCATGTGCATGATGGTATTCGAGAAGACGTTTTAGATAAGATTTTTATTGGAAAAGTAGTTAGATCTTTAATGGAAGATAGAGGTTTGCCATATGCTGCTGCATTACAAGGCGCTATGGCTTCCAGTGTCGTACAATCATATCTTAACGAATCTCTTGAAGGAAAAGCAAATGCAGCAGGCCTTGATCCAGCATACTTTTTCAGCCCGAATACGAAGTATGGACCGGAATCAGATTTTGCAGGTCATGATCGAGATGGATGGATACATGGCTACACAGAATATCCCGAGGATATTAAACTTCTTGGATTAAGTTTTAATACTGTATTGCCCAATGGAATGTCTGTTTCTGGTGAATATTCATACCGCATGGATGAACCATTGCAAATTGATGATGTTGAAATGATTATGGCATTAAGTTCACCTCTTTACGACTTGTTAACGATTCTTGAAGTTCCTTATGTTGCAAATGCAGGAAATGATTACTATTCACAACATCCAGATGGGAATAAATTTGGTAAAGCAATGCCAGGTGATTATATTGTTGGTTATCAGCGTTTTGATATCAGCCAGGCGCAAGTATCCTTTACACAGCTTTTTTCAGATGTTTTAGGAGCAAGCAAAATGACAGCCCTGGCAGAATTCGGATATGTTTATGTTCATGATTTTCCAGATCAGGAAGAGTTAAGATTTGATGCATTAGGAACAGTCAGAAGTGGAAATCCAACCCATGCGATTGATACAGGTGCTGATGGATATTTCAATCAAGTCGCCTATCTTACATATGGCTACGCTCCTGAAGGCGTTGAAGAAAATGACTTTGCCACAGCCTTTTCCTGGGGCTATCGCCTTATGGGCCAATTGGATTACACCAATGTATTTTCAGGTGTTAATGTCACACCAAAATTTACCTTTGGTCATGATGTTTATGGCAATACGCCGGTTCCCATAGCAACATTCTTGAAACACCGAAAGAATGCATCGCTTAATATCAATTTTGACTACCAAAGAAAATATTCCTTTGATCTGGGCGGAAGAATGTATTGGGGTGCAGGAAATGCCAATCGGATGGCAGATCGGGACTATGTGTGGATTACTTTAAAATTTGCAATTTAATGTGCTATCAGAATTGTTTTTGATGATAGCACCTGGTTTAATCAAAAATTACAAAAAATTTTAGGAGGATTTTATGGGCAAATGGTTTAAGAAAGGCATTATCTGTCTAATCGTTTTAATGTGGGGCGGTCAACTCGCCTGGGCAAAAGTTTCAGCAGATGAAGCCAAAAAGCTGGGGGTTACTGGAACACCTCTAACTCCTGTTGGCGCTGAAAGAGCTGGAAATAAAGATGGAACCATTCCTGAATGGAAAGGCGGTATTACAAAACCACCAGCAGGATATAAAAAAGGTGATTATCACCCATTACCATTTCCTGAGGATAAAAAATTATTTACAATCACAGCGGAAAATTATGAACAATATAAAGATTTATTAACAGATGGCGTCATTGCTTTATTTAAAACCTATCCCAAAACATTTAAAATGAATGTATATCCGACACATCGAACAGCATCATGTCCTGAGTGGGTATATAAAGAAGCCATCGCAAATGCATCATCCGCAGAACTTGTTGAGGGTGGGAATGGGTTTAAGGGCGCCAGAGCAACGAGTCCCTTTCCAATTCCTCAAAATGGTCAGGAAGCGATCTGGAATCATGTCACCCATTATCGCGGATTTCAAGTGGGTAAATATGGCGCACAGGCTGCACCGACTCGAAATGGCGATTATACAATCATGAAAATGGTTGAAACCATCTTACTTCCTTTTGCGGATCCTAAAGCGACCAGAAAACAAATAGAACGAAAGAATATCTTTGGTTATTTTTTACAGATTATTACGTCTCCTGCACGTCTTGCTGGTACTGCCCTTTTGATTCATGAGTATATTGATCAGGTCAAAACACCGCGTAAAGCCTGGACTTACAATACCGGTCTTCGTCGTGTGCGTCGCGCACCCAATGTTGCCTATGACTATCCTGGTACAGCTTCTGATGGATTACGCACAACTGATGACTGGGATTTCTACAATGGCGCACCCGATCGTTACGAATGGAAGTTGATTGGAAAAAAAGAAAAATTTGTTGCCTACAACTGTTATCAGCTTCATAGTAATAAAGTGAAATATGCAGATATTTTAAAACCAGGACATATCAACCCGGATCTCGTTCGTTATGAACGTCATCGGGTATGGGTGGTTGAAGCCAATTTAAAAAAGGGAATCAGGCATTTATATAAAAAGCGTGTATTTTATCTTGATGAAGACAGTTGGGCATCAATGGCCGCAGAAATGTATGATACACGCGATCAACTATGGCGTGTCGTGCTGGCGCATTCAATTAATTATTATGAAGTTCCTACCTTGTGGTCAACCCTGGACGTGTATCATGACTTGCAGGCAGGTCGTTATCTGGCCACTAATTTGGATAATGAAGAAAAAATGTTTGATTTTTCATTGTCTTTATCTAAAAGAAATTTTACCTCAGGCGCATTGCGTCGGACAGGCATTCGGTAACACTGATTTGTTCAGTGTTTTCAGGGGCGTAAATGGAAAAGTTTTTATAGACACTTTTCCACGCCTCTGTTACGCATCAAACATGTCGATAGCCGTATAGAATACTGCATCGACTTTTTTATTTTTCAGGAAGGCAGGCATTAATGATCAAGCCAAACTTTGCATTTCATGCCTTATACAAGGCAGTCAAAGGCCAAAATCAATGGTTGGCAATTCCTTTGATTTTATTTTTATTTTTCAATTTTAGTGTCTTTGAATGGACATGGGCTGAAACCAAAGACGATGTTCTTTACGCAGTCCATCAACCCCTGGCTGAAAAATCTTTATTACTGGATATTGTAAAAACAGAGGCAGCTAATTTTGTTGCAGTTGGTGAACGCGGGCATATTATTTATTCTGAAGATGATGGCAAAAACTGGACTCAGGCAACAGTCCCCACACGTTCTACACTGACAGCAGTATATTTTATTAATGGCAAACGTGGATGGGCAGTGGGGCATGATGCGGTTATACTGACCACATTCGATGGTGGGAAATCATGGGCGCGTCAATTTTTTGCACCCAAAAAAGAACAGCCTTTCATGGATGTCTGGTTTCATACACCACAAAATGGCATAGCTGTTGGCGCATATGGTATGTATATGAACACAACTGATGGAGGCGATACCTGGAATGAAAAATATTTTGAAACCTTAGATGATCCTGATTTTGGACTTCCACATTTTAATACCATCGCATTTACAAATGAAGAAGTTTTGTATATGGCTGGCGAAGCTGGATTTCTGGCAAGATCCAACAACATGGGAGACTCATGGGCTGCTTTGGATCGTCCCTATAATGGATCGTATTTTAGTTTATTAGTTACGAAATCAAACATGATGGTACCATCCGGATTAAGAGGCAATATCTGGACATCTGATGATCAGAGCGCACATTGGAAAAAACTTGAAACGAACAATGTGGCAAGTGTGAATTGCGGTATTCAACTGTCAAGCGGCGGTTTATTTTTTGTTTGTATGGATGGTGTATCAATTATCTGCAATGAAGATGGAAGTAACTGCAAAGTCAACCTTCGTCCAGACAGGGTGGCCCTTTCATCAGTAGCAGAGTTAACTCCCCATCACTTGATTGCAGTAGGTGAAAAAGGTGTCTTACACATTGGGCTTGATGGGAAAGATATTAAATAGCCATTATATAAAACTATTATAGAGGAGATAAAGAACGTGGAAAGGATTGTCCAATTTTTTGAAAGAATTCTTTTTGGTTTCCGGCCAATTGTTATCGCATTTTTTCTAATATGTACCTGCCTATTACTGTGGAGCGCGTCATACATACGCATTGATGCCGGATTTGAAAAAAATATCCCCCTTGAGCATGAGTATATGAAAACATTTTTAAAACATCAGGAACTATTTGGGGGAGCCAATCGTATTTTAGTTGCTGTTGAAGATGTGCGCGGGGATATATTTAACCCTGAGGCCTTAAATGCAATAAGAAGTGTAAATGACGAAATCTTTTTCATTGAGGGAGTGGATCGCTCAAAAGTGATATCCATTTTTTCACCCAGTACCCGATATATTGAAGTTGTTGAAGATGGATTTCGAGGGGGCCAGGTCATACCTGCAGATTTTAAGCCTGAAGCTGAAAGTATCGAACAGGTTCGAAAAAATACCATAAAAGCGGGTATTGTAGGGCGACTCGTGTCCAATGATTTTTCCTGCGGGTTGATATCAGTTCAGCTTCAGGAAATCAATCCAAAAACCGGTGAACGTCTGAATTATATTGAATTTGCAAGAACACTGGAATCATTGATTCGGGGGAAGTATCAAAAAGGCAATATCAGGATTCACATTATTGGCTTTGCAAAAATGATTGGCGATATTGCTGATGGGACCCGCGGTGTTATATTTTTCTTTGGTCTGGCTATTATAATTACGTTTTGTCTTGTTTACATATACTGTCGATCTGCACGATTATCGATTATGCCTGTCATCTGTTCCCTGGTTGCAGTTATCTGGCAGCTGGGTTTATTAAATGCGGTTGGTTTTGGGATGGACCCTATGGCCATACTTGTTCCATTCCTTGTGTTTGCCATCGGAGTGAGTCATGGTATGCAAATGATTAATGGCATGGGAAACAACGTTTCCAGCGGCATGACACCCTATGAATCCGCACGTGCTGTTTTCCGAAGGTTATGTATTCCTGGAAGTGTCGCATTAATTAGTGATACAGTCGGATTTTTAACCTTGCTGCTCATCAAAATTGGTATGATTCAAGAATTATCAATCAATGCCAGCCTGGGAGTAGCATCAATCATTTTGACCAACCTGGTCTTGCTTCCAATTCTTTTGTCCTATTTAAAATTCAGCAGTAGTTTTAAAGTAAAATATGAAAAAACCCTGAAATTCCATGATCGTATTTGGCAGCCCCTTTCTTATCTGGCAAAACCCCGAACTGGAATGGTCGCCATTGTTATTGCTGTCGTAATTGCAGCATTGGGTTGTAAGTACGCCCTTGAAATGAAAATCGGTGATCTGCATGCGGGTGCGCCAGCCTTGCATGAAGATTCCGTCTATAATAAAGACATTGCATTGATCACTGAGCGGTTTTCCATTGGAGTGGATGCCATCTCAATTATCGTTGAAGCCTATTCAAATGCATGTACTGAATACGATGCAATGAATGATATTGATGAATTCCATTGGCATATGGAGAATGTACCAGGCGTTCATTCGGTAATCAGTTTACCTGAAGTTTCTAAATTGTTTAATGCAGCCTATAACGAAGGCAATATGAAATGGCGCGTGATGTCCAGAAATGTGTATGTTCTGACCCAGGCCACTTCAAGAATCAAGAGTGGTTCAGGACTGTTAAATGGAGATTGCTCAGTCATACCTGTAATCATTTACACCAAGGATCATAAAGCTGAGACCATAGAGACCATTGTTGATGCTGTAAAAAAATACGTTGCCAAGCATCCCAGTGATAAACTCAAATTTCGATTATCCACCGGCCCTGTTGGCGTTATGGCAGCTAAAAATGAAGCCGTTACTGCTGCGCAGACACCTATGATGCTTTGGGTGTATGGTGTCGTTATTTTCTTATGCTTGATTACATTTCGTTCAATCATTGCAACTTTTTGTGTAATTTTACCGCTGGTTATTGTATCCATACTTGCCCAGGCATTAATGACATTGCTTCAAATCGGCCTGACAGTCTCAACCTTGCCGATACTGGCTCTTGGTGTAGGTATTGGTGTTGATTATGGCATTTATATTGTCACTCCACTATTGTTGAATCTCAAAAAAGGATTAACCCTATATCAGGCCTATCTGGCGACATTAAGAACCACCGGAAGTGCGGTTATGTTCACTGGTTTTACGTTAGCAGTTGGTGTCAGCACATGGATTTTTTCTGAATTGAAATTTCAGGTCGATATCGGCATCTTGTTAACATTTATGTTCTTGTTAAGCATGTTTGGCGCAATTTTGTTGCTTCCTTCTCTGGCTGCACAGTTTTGGGGAGAGAATCGGATGAAATATAAAGGATAATAGAACAGATCGTTCCCATGGCTTTGCCTGGGAACGATTTAAATATAACTGCTCTTCAAATCACATCTAAAGATGTGGACTCCAGTCGTTAAATATCAGAAGGAGTTCTCAAATGAATAATCTGGCCTATGCTCTATCAACCGAATATACACACATATTTCCAGAAAAAAACACCATAAAAATCTTACAGAAATTACCTGGTGTACCCCAGGAATACTACGAAATGCCGCAATCCCTCGAAATGTCGAAATCCCATGAAGGCAGATACGTGGATGAGACGACATACTGGAACGACTATTATGAAAATGAATTGTTTCGATATGAATGGAACAATGGATATCTGGAGGTTAAAGAAATGCCCTCTTTACATTGCGCGATGTGTTTAAAATGGTTTATTAAAGTTATTGAAGAATATTTATCTGTTAATCCCATTGCAAGTCTCATTGCTACTGATATTGGTTTTAAAGTGCATTTGAAAAATAAAACTGCGATTCGAAGACCGGACTTATCAATAATTTTAAACAATAATACAAATCAACCCGAATTGAAAGACCGATCCTATCATGGCATTTATGATATCTGTATTGAGTTTTTATCTGACTCAAAGAGAAAATATATAGAAAATGACACTGTTGTAAAAAAACATGAGTATTGTCAGGCAAACATAAAAGAGTACTATATTATTGATTCAAATAGAATACATACAGCATTTTATAAATTGGATTCACATGGAAAATTTATTCCAATAATATCACAAGATGGAATTATTAAATCGACTGTTCTTTCTGGATTTCAATTCAGAGAAGAAGATCTTTATTCATTTCCAGATTTAAAAAGCCTGATTGATGACCCAGTCTATCAATCTTATATTAAAAAAGATTTTCAGGAACAAAAGAAAAAAGCTGAGCAAGAAAAGCAGGAAAAGGAAGAAGCGATAAAACAGTTTGAGCAAGAACGTCTGTTAAAAGAAAAAGCTTTGAGAGAAAACATACGTTTAAAACAACTTTTGTTAGACAAAGGAATCATTGTATAGACTTTAAGATAAAGATTTTGGCAAGTCCAAAATCTTTATCTTAAAGTCTATAGAATAATATGAATGTAGACAGAATTGTCAATCAATACTTTCAAACAATTCGCCAGGTAGAAAGGAACTCAAATGTATCAAAAACTAATATGTGTTATCATAGTTTTTTTTATAAGCGCTCCGGCTGTATTCGCTGCAGGAGGAAAAGTAACCATCCATAACGCGCGCTTTGTATATTCAATGAAATACCGGAGTAATGACAAGGATCATGTCATCAATTTTGACCCGCAGAATGAAGGTGGACAGTATCGGCTTAGGGGCAAAAGAAATTTTCAAATTCTTGAGGTATTAGTGAATGAAAATGGCAAAGAAAAAGTCTGCAAATGTGGTGAAGATGCCCTATTTCGTTGGCGAACCAGACATCCTGTTGATATCAATTACAAAAGTGAGTATGAGGGGCATGAAGGTACTGTTTTGAGTGTCACCGGGACATTAGATCGTAAATTAAAAACAATTAGCTGCACGTGTGAGTAATCGGATACCTATAGACTTTAAGATAAAGATTTTGGCAAGGCGGCGCAAGGAGATAGTACTATAGTACATCGACGAAGCGCCAACGCAGTCCAAAATCTTTATCTTAAAGTCTATATCTCGATCAAATCTGATATTCCTAAACAATTCCCATATATTTTTTTATTGATCGAATCATTTTTCTTTGATACTGTAAATGTCATATTTTTGATGATAAAAGGAGCATATTATGACAAAAATTGGTAAAATTCAGGTAACAAAGGGTGTTTACTGGGTGGAAATACCTGATGAGAATATATATATTTTATGTGGTTGTCCGGCTGACAGTGTGAAACATATGAAAAAAAGAGGACTGATTGTTATACGTGAAGAAAAGGGTGTTTCATATGAGACAGGCCCAAATGTCATATTGCTTTCTGATGTCATGCTTCAAAATGGTGGTTTTGCCAATATGGCGGAATTTCCAGTTTTGCAAATGCTATATTTTCAAGGAATGATTTTACCCAATCATCCCAATAATACTGGCGTCAAACCCATGTTGATTGGTTCTGAGAACCAGGTTGAAGCACAAATGCAGTACATTTATCGTGGAAACTATGGATTGATAACCGAGAGTGAAATTCTTGATGCAGGAATCTCTCCTGAAAAAACCAAAGAAATGATGCGATTAAAACTTAAATTTGCATTTGGCAGTATTCGAAATACAGAAGCATTGCTGGATAGTCGGATTATCAATAATGACCCTGTTGAGATACGCAATAATGTATATGTCAGACGCATTAAACTCAATGTTTTTGAATTTCAATATCAGGATGAAACAATTACAGTAGACCTTAATCTAAAACCGCTTGAAATGTATGATGCATCGTACACATTGGATTTTCATCATATTAAACGTGAATATTTTGCAGTGATTCATTCTGGTCAGGGGGATGGATGGGATGTCAATCGGCCAACGATGTCTTCAATTCTAATGTTTCAGGGCAAAATTTTTCTGATTGATACAGGCCCAAATATCCTTTATAGCTTGAAAGCTTTGGGCATTGGAGTGAATGAAATAGAAGGAATCTTCCATACGCATGCACATGATGACCATTTTTCAGGGTTGACAAGTCTGATGCATACAGATCATCGCCTAAAATATTATGCAACGCCATTGGTTCGGGCTTCAGTAACTAAAAAATTATGTGCATTGGTATCAATGGAAGAAGAAGATTTTTCCAATTATTTTGAAATTCATGACCTTGAATTCGACGCCTGGAATAATATTGACAGCCTGGAAGTCAAGCCCATATTTTCGCCTCATCCGGTTGAAACCAGCATTTTGATCTTTCGAGCCCTAGGCAAAAATGGTTATAAAACCTATGGTCACTTTGCTGATATTGTTTCCCTGGATGTATTAAAAAACATGATTACTGACGATCCTGATGCCAATGGCATCTCCCAGGAATGGTATGATTCGGTCTGCAAAAGTTATCTGGAACCATTAGACATCAAAAAGATAGACATTGGCGGCGGGATGATTCATGGTGTTGCAGAAGATTTTAGAAATGATGCATCACACAAAATTATCATGAGCCATACCTCCAAAGAGTTGACCTACAAGCAAAAGGAAATTGGTTCAGGTGCGCCATTTGGAATGGTGGACATTTTAATTCCATCACATCATGATTATGTACGCCGCCAGGCACTTCATTTCCTAAAATCCTATTTTCCTAAAGCACCAACTGATCAACTTGGAATGATTCTAAATAATCCGCTGGTAACCTTCAACCCAGAAACAATTGTTATTAAAGGGGAACGATTTAACGAAAACATTTATCTGGTTTTAACTGGTGAGGTTGAGGTGATTCATACACCCACTGATGGTTACAGCATGTTATCTGCCGGTGGAATCATTGGTGAAATGTCTGCATTGTCACAGGAAAAATGTAAAGCAACCTATCGGGCAATCAATTTTGTCCAGGCGCTTGAAATCCCATGCAGTCTGTATATCGATTTTATCAAAAAAAATGGATTGTATGCTGAGATAGAACAACTAAAAAACAGAGAATTTTTACAAAACACATGGTTATTTGGTGAAGCCATATCTTATCCCACTCAGATTATGATTGCTCAGGAACTTGAAGTTGTTCATTTTAAAAAAGGTCAGCCGATCAATCTGGAAGCAAAAAACGATATTTATATGTTGAAACAGGGTGCTATTGAAAGAATTCTGGATGATCAAATATACGAAACATTGACAGCAGGAAATATTATTGGTGAAGAAAGTGTATTGTTTGGAACGCCCAGTTTATTTAAGACTCGTGTTTCTGAAGACTCTGAGCTGTTAAAAATTCCCGGGAAGGTTCTACTAAACATTCCTATTGTGCGATGGAAACTATTTGAAACCTATGATAAGCGTATGAAATCCATACTAAACCCACAGATTACAAATAGACCCATGTTCAGTTGGCGCGAAGAATATTCGGTTAAGGTTGAAAGCATGGATAAAGACCATATGCACTTCCTGGATATGGCGAATAAACTGTACCAACTGATTGAATCAAATGATCAATCCACCTTTCTTGAAACACTTGATCAACTGATTGATGTTGCGAAGGATCATTTTAAAAATGAAGAAGCCTTAATGAAAGAACACGCTTTTCCAGAAGTATCTATGCACCACAAAAAACATAAACGTATCGTTCGAGAAGCACTGGAAGTCATGAAAAAAATTAAGGAAAACCGAATGGAAATTGATGTTAATTTCGTACATTTATTAAAGGACTGGATTATTAATCATATATTGACTGAAGATCGTAAATATGGCATATTTTTGAGTGATAAAATGCCATTAGATTGAGATTGAGCATAAGATCCATAAAACGTCCAAGTCGGTTGTCGTTTCATTCAAATTGGCTTTCTGACATTAATACTCTCCTTTTAGTTATGCATAATTGTCGTAATTAAACACAGGGCGTATGTACAGTTTAGGGGAAGTGAATTTCATACAAGGAATGCTTGATCTCGGAAATTGCAAGAACAGCGTAGGGCTAAAGCCGGCTTTAGCCCTACGCTGTTCTTGGGGTTGCCGAAATCAAGCATTCCTTGTATGAAATGAGGAACTTATTTTTTTTGCATTCCTTAAAAAAAGAATTGTGAAGAATAATCAACACATTCTTCAATCGTTCCAAAATCTTCACCATTGCCAAAAAAACCGGGCTCATAGATTTCATTGCTATAAAGAAAAATTGCGATGCTCCAGCTTTCCATGGAAAAAAAACGCATTCGCGCCAATGGCATAAAATGGTCTGAGTCATTTTTAATATTTATATAACAGAATTTTCCTCGAAACTTAACTTCCAATTCATCAAAACGATCATGATATTTCGATTCCGCATAGCTGATGATTCTATTAAGAATAATCTCATGTTTTTTCTTATCAATCTTTTTTCCGCCGCCGTGCGGATTATATTGCCATGACATAATTAGCTCCTTTAGAAAGACTCGAATAATTTGTTCCTCATTTCAGAAAAAGTAAATTCTGTTCATTTTGAACCTGGATTACGCTGAAGAAGATGAATAAGATGAAATAAGATGAAATAAGACACTTTTAAATCATCTTATTCATCTTCTTCAGTGTAATCCTGGTTCAAAATAAGGAATGCAATTAATTAAATGGGGAACTTATTTTTCGAGTATTCCTTAATTAATTTATCATATGCTTACAGCATCTATAACTTTACCCATTTTACATGATTTGTCAATTAATATAGGAATTCTTTGAAAAACACCAAAACTTATAGACCACGCGATTCTATTCTTTATGAACCAGGATTATAATGTTGGACGTGCTTTTCACTCAAGAAAAAAGATCATTTTGTCGATTAACCTAAGTAATATCAATAAAAAAAGGCAATAATTTCATTATTCTACTAAAAAATATTTAGATTCAAACATAAAAAGGTATGGAATTATGAAAAATACATTTCTAACAACAATTATTTGTTTATCATTGGGGCTGCTGCTTATGGTTGGCCCTATGAATGCTAAAATTTCACCTTTGGTTAATTTTCAAGGGTATATTACAGATAAAACCGGGATGCCGGTGGCTGATGGTGATTACGATGTTAAATTCAGCATTTATGATGGTGACGATGAAACTGCCTCGGAATTATGGAATGAAATCCAACAGGTAACAGTAAAAAATGGCTTTTATACAGCATCATTGGGGGCAGTGACTGCTTTTAAAGATCCGAATCGAGATACTGATGAATCAGATGCGTTGGGATTTTCTCAACCTTATTATCTGGGTATAAAGGTGCGTCAAAGTGGTGAAACTTCATGGGATGAAATTGGATTTGATGGGCGTTATTTACCCTTATCCAGTGTGTGGTCTTCATTTCGTTCAAAAACATCTGCAGGGCGATTGATTGCAATTAAGGATGAAAATTCAGTTATTTCCGATGCAGAAGACATGTTACTTGTTGTTGGAAATACACAGATTACACTTTCACAGGCTTTAAATGCTGCCGGTCGGATGATTACAATCAAAAAAATTGATCCAAAAGGGACAGTGGTTTCAATCATTACAAAAAATGGAGAAACAATTAATGGTAACAATCACGATCCAAATGATGGGGCAAATCCTTATGAATTGACAGAAAAATTTCAGGAAATAAATCTGATCAGTGATGGTCGAAACTGGATCAGTACTGGCGGACAGATTTCATTGGATACAGGAACAGGCACTACTATTGAGCCAGATAGCATTCAAACATCACATCTGGCAAATCAATCTGTTACGAATGCGAAATTGGCTGACAATAGCGTCACATCTCAAAAACTGGCATTGGAAGATTTAACCATCCCACATGAAAACCTTGAATTAAAACACGCAATTACTGATGATAATATCGCGCCTGATGCTGATATTGCGTATACAAAGCTAAATCTTGATGGTGCAATCATTACCAATGATCTGGCAGACCATTCTGTAACTGCCAAAAAACTGGATCTGACATCAGGAGATTTATCTTATTCCATGATAAATTTTACAGGTCTGATTATTAATTCTGATATTGCAGATAATGCATCCATCTCACACACCAAACTGGATCTGACAGGTCTGTCAACAGAAGAACTATTTGGAATTGGAACAATTGCATACAACAATTTGGAATTGGCTGATAGTATCAAGAATTCAGATATTTCTAAAAATGCTGAAATCACATACGACAAACTCAATCTGAACAACAGCATTCAAACAACCGATCTAACAAATGGTGCAGTTACCTACCCCAAACTCAGTCTTGATAATGGCGCGATCCCATATGCAAAACTGAGCTTACAACAATCCATTACTGATGTTGATATTGCAGACAATGCGCAAATCAGTTACACAAAACTAAACTTGCACGGCCAAATTTCTTCAGGTGATATCCTTAATGATGCTGTAACCCTTAACAAGATTGATCGAAATGCAGTTGACTCAATACGCATTCTTGATGAAAGTATTACAGCAGCAGACCTTTCAAATGGCTGTATCACACCCAACAAATTGTATGTCAGTCAGTCAGGAACATCGGGTCAGGTTCTTGCAACTGATGGTGTTGGCGGGCTTTACTGGCATACAGTGTCCGAAACTGGATCAATCCCTGATGAATTGCCAAAACTGACAGTTTTGGGACACAGCCAATTGAATACAGTCTCTGCACAAAGTGCGATAATCACTCAGGCAGCAATGACCAACCTGACATCAAAAATCGCATCAGTATTAACTGCCACTGTCAACCATGCGGATATTCAGAATCTTCATGTGGGACAGACAAAATTAATCAACCTGGCATCATCATCACAATCTCTGACAATTCCAGATGTATCGGGAAATTTTTTAATTTCCGGGCATCCGATGATTACTGCAAAAGAAATTTCTGAAAAAGCCATTGAATCACAACACATTGACAATGGCATTATCCAAGATTCTCATATTGCGAGCAATGCAAAAATCCCTTATGGAAAGCTGATGCTGGATTCTGCCATTCAAGATAAAGACATTGCCAGTCAGGCAATTACTTATGAAAAACTGGATTTAGCAGATAAAATTGTGCCTTATACAGTTCTGAACTTGACTGGAGCCATCCAGGGCAGTGATTTGGCAACTGGTTCGCTGGGTTATTCTTCAATTGATTTAACCAATTCCATTCAGAGCAAAGATATTGTTGATGGAACCATTCAAAACCACGATATCGCCAATCAGACAATCATGCCAACAAAATTATCAGGTATTCTTAACAATGGAAATTTTAAAGAAGCCCTTATGTCTGATGGCGGCGGTGGATTTTATTGGAGTGAACCTTCGCCCTTTGATGTCAAAATCAGTGAAATCAATTACAAGAAAATGCTTGGTGCAGGCCAGATTGACACCCCCTCAGGAATTGTGGTTACTGAAAACAACTATGTTATCCTGGCAGAACGTTCTTCTGATCGTATCCGAATTTTTGATAATGAAGGTCAAATGAATACAAACAGTATCGGAAGTGGTAAATTGAACGCACCTCAGGGAATGGTTTTGGATTCGGATAATAATCTTTTTGTGGTAGATCAATTAAATGATCAGATTCAAATATTTGCGATTAACCTGGATTCTGGAACAGGTGAATTGAAACAATCAATAGGAACAAACGATCTGGCCGAGCCCTATGGCATTGCCCTTGATAAACAAGGAAAAATTTATGTTACAGATACAGCAATGAATATGGTGTGCGTTTATACTGCTGATGGCAGCTTTGATTATACTTTTGGCGGGTCTGGTTCTTCGGCAGGAAAATTTAATACCCCTTATGGTATCACCATAGATCGTTCTGGTCATATTTTTGTTCTGGATTCTGGAAATCATCGTGTTCAAAAATTTGATGCCAACTGGCAGTACATCACTGAATTCCCATCCGCGCAAAATAGAGACTTAGGAACTCCCTATGGCATTGGCCTTGATGATTCTGGCAATGTATATGTGTCTGATACTACAAATAGTCGAATTCAAATATATGATAACAATGGATATTTTATTAAAACAGTCCTGAGTACTGAAAGTCAATTCAACCCAAAACAACTGGTGGTTGATCGTTCAGGAAAAATATATGTATCAGATACAGATAACAATCGGGTTCAGGTTTTCCATCCTGAAGATCCCATTTATACCATTCAATCAACAACTGTAAGCATGGGTACAGTCAATCCCTACTCTGCCTCAGCCCTTCAAATTGATTCTCAAAAGGGTGGACTTCTTATCCCACGCATGACTTTCGAAAACCGCGAGTTGATCGAAAATCCAATCCAAGGCCTGCTTGTATACCAAACAGATGGTCATGGTGGGTTTTATTTCTTTGATGGTTCCCAATGGGTAAACTTTGATAGTAATATTTATAATAATGTGATCACCGAACCAAAAATCGCAAATGATGCGGTAACATCAGAAAAAGTCTTGGACAATAGCATCACTGGTGATGATATCCAGGAGCAAAGCCTTCCAGTAACAAAACTTACCATTTCTGGTACTCGACAGAATGGCCACATGCTGGTCGCTGATGGTACGTCATTAAAATGGCAGGCGTATGATCAACTCAGTCACGTCCTTACTGTAGGTGATGGCGGACAATATTCAACAATCAGCAATGCCCTGGCATCCATAACAGATCATTCGGAAACCAATCGTTACTTAATAAAAATTGGCCCGGGAACCTTTATCGAACAAATAACATTGAAGCAATATGTTGACATTGAAGGTTCTGGTGAGAATCAAACGATTATTCTCTTTAGTGGAAGTAACATGCATCCTTCAATTGATAATAGCAGCGCTACAGTTGTAAGCGCCATGAACTGTGAAGTTCGATTTTTATCAATCGTCTCTCAATCATCTGGAAATAACTATGCACTCGGTGTTTATAATGCTGAGGATGCATCACCTACGTTCAAACATGTCACGATCAAAGCCATTGGTGCTCAGGAGAATTATGGCATTTATCATGTCGATACAACTGGAAATTTCACAATCAATAATTGTAATGTTTCAGCAATGGGGGGAACACAAAGCACTGGAATCCAAACAACAGGGAATATTCTGATACATGATTCAAATATTACCGCAGCAAATGGTATTGTTCAGGAAGATGGTACAGTTGAAATTGATCATGGTCGCATCACAGCAAGCATTGGGTCTGTTCAGGTGAATAATGGATCCATCCAATTGATTGGTACCCGGCTGGAGGGAGCTGTCAATACAGGTAATCAAGGAGAGGCAAAATGCGCGGGGGTATATGGTGTTTTGAATAATGAAGTCAGTTTTTATACGAATACCTGCCCGCAATAGATAAGGACTTAAAACAAAAATGACAAAACCAACAATTATTCATGAATTAATCAAACCGCTCAATACAATTTTAGGATTTACACAATTATTAAGTAACGACAGTACGTTAAAATCTGAGCATCAAGAAATGATTGCGCAAATTCATAATTCAGGAGAGAAGTTGTTATCGCAAATTCATGAAATATTTGATATTGCAAAAAATGAAACAAAAATCAGTATTACAGACAAAGCGATTCACCCCTTAGAATTGAATAAATCCATTCATATTCTTGTTGTGGATGATGATAAGCCCAATCAATTTATTATTGAAAACATTTTGTCCAAATATAAACTAATTAAAATTCATGAAGCTTCTCATGCACAGTCTGCAATAGATCAAATCTTGGAAATACAACCTCAAATTGTGATTTTGGATATACATTTGCCTGACATGGATGGTTTCGAAATTATTCAACGTACGCGAAAAAATGCGCAAAACATTATTTTTATTATGATGTCCTCTGATCCACAATCCCTTCATGAAGAACAACTAACATCGTGTGATGTAAAAGCCTACCTGCCTAAACCCATTCAGAAGAAAAACTTGATTACTTTACTAAAAAAGTTCACATCATTAAGCTTTGACGATCAGCAAGAAACACAATTGCCAGTTGTTTCCCAACCAGACAAGCTTCCTGATGAACATTTTTTAAAGGAAATCATTCGTTTAGCCCATCAGGGCGCGTACAGCGAAATTAAAAACTTGATGGAACAACTCAAAACAAAGCAGTCTGAATTCATGGCGTTTGTTCGCTACGTTGAACAACTTTTGAGAAAATTTCAGTTTAATGAAATCATTGATTGGATCAATGCTTACAGAACAAAAGTTGATTAGGTTCATGGAAAATAAGCAATAACAAAATCTAAATAGGATGTTTTTGAATTGCTTTTCTTTGAAAACTTTTTTACAGACCCTAAAATCTTTTTTAATGCATTCACTTGTATTCTTTTTGAAGCTTTTGATGTTCGGAGATAAGAAGCAACGGGATCAAATATCGCTGAATGAAGTACTTCATCATGGGGATTCATATAACTCATCGTAAAAGGTTTATTATCAGTGTAAGCGATCAGTTCCTTGAGTACATTTGAAACGACATTGTCGGTTAACTTCTTATCCCTTTTGTAATATTGAACGATAATATTCTCTATACTAAAAAGAATCGGCATGTTTTCTTCTTCAAGTTCACTTGAAACCAATCGTTGGTGTTTATCCAGGTCAGATTTTTTCACCGGGTATACTTTTTTTTGTAAAGAGCCTAAAAGAGAAAACACATTGTTGTATTGATTTAATGCATTGAAATGTGGCGTATTAAAGAAAATTAAAGATTTTTCGGAAAAATCATGTCCTGCTTTATGTTCGTAATATTGAATTTTCACCTTACGTTTATGAACCTGAACCTTCGCCAGTATCAGGGATTTTTTTTCATAAATGAATAAAGGTATGAATGTATTTGACGAAGCACTGAAACAATTCATTTTTCCTTCATTGACTTCAAGTGTTTCTCTGATAGTCGATCCGATAGCGGCTGGAATAATGTATTTATGATCTGTTTTGGTCGTAAATATTTCATCAGAAAGGGTCAGACGTTTAGATGTATTCTTTTCTTTATAACACCTTGCTAAAACATTAAAACAGGGATCAAGCACCCAGCATTTTTCTGTGCTTCCTTTCTTGAATAACATCAAGCAGACATGAAAGCTTGTCGGCCAGGTAAAAAATTTAGATTCATATACATTGGTAGCAAAAAAGATATCAAAATAATCGACGAATCTTCTTGATCCTAGAGTTAATTCAGAAAGATATTGTTTTGTGATAACACTTAAATGTTGGCAAAGCCCCTTCGCATGATTCAGATCTTGCTTTTCCCAGTCAGGATAGTAAAAATTGTCGAACTCAAAAAATTGAGCATAAATGTTTATCTGAGTTGTTTTTTCTAAAAAAGGTGCAATGGAGTATTGAAATTTGGACATTTGATCTGAAATCGTTTCAAAAAAATCTTTAGCCATTGCGCCTTTTTGATACTGAAATTGTTTTTTCTTAAACGTTGCTAATCGATTGATAAATCGATCATAAAAAGAAAAATCACCCAAGGCAGCATCAATGAGAATATTCATTAAATGTCTGAATCTTGGACGTTTTTCCGAGCTTTGGCCATATGTAGACAACAACTGATCAATGTTATAAAATTCAAGAAGAATTGAGTTAAACCGATTTTTGTATTCATTTGTTTGGAGATGCTCAAGCAACATCACCATCGTGTGAAACATCTCACGACTTGATTCTTCAGAAGAAACATTCGTATCACGAAGATGATCTGAAATTAGTATTTTATTATATGTTTTGCATCCTGGACATTTCGAGTTCGGCAGCACATATCTATAGGATACATTCCCGGTTTCCATACCTCGAGACTGGCTGACAGGGGACAGTTTGCAAATTAAAGGCTTATGCGCCATCAATATGCATCCCATTGCATCTTTTGAGGCCTCTTGCGGAATTGTTAAATCATAAAATGAGTATATTTCATCAATAGGGTAGAGAAATGGACAAATAGTATGTTCTGCTTCTTCAGGAAGAATGTCAGGGGCGCCACCAAGGGGTAAAAACCGCAAATAGGGCAAATACATATCATATTCTTCATTTAGAAATAGTTCAATGTATGGGGGATTATGTTCATATAAATCAATGGTTGAATGAATATTTAAATAACTGGCAACAGGAGAATCCACTATTTTTAGAATATCATGATAAACAATCATCAAATAATTTCGATCTTTACAACACAAGCCATTGCAACGAGACAGACATGCGTGTGGGTCGAAATGGAAATAATCAGACTCAGTTAAAATTTCTGCCTCAACATCTTCGATATGCCCATATTTATTCATTAATTCTTTAAATACCCAGTTATCAAACTCGTTTTTATTTTTGTTTGCCATAATGAAATCCTTTTAATAAAGTTAATAATTGACTTCTCTACCGCTAAAATTCCGCCACCCTAATCGTTTTAAAGCGCGATAAGCATACATCTGAATATACCAATGTGGACAGCTTCGAATAAACGTTTTTATCGGGGAAATAAGGGCTTTATCTCGCTGTCGTCCCAATGCGTATAAGGCCTGACAGACCACATTAACATCTGGATCAGAAAGATAGCTTGTAAATACATTATTCACATTTTTTGAATCTGAAAGAAATCGGATCAGCCAATATTTTAAAACCGGATGATCGGTTTGTTGCAAAAATTTCAATGCCAGATCATGATTATTTTTGTTTTGTGTTAATAGTTCAGATTTTAACAATACAACAGCCTGTCGCCAATCCTTCTCTGCATATGACTTTTTAAATAGAATGTGACATTCTTGTTGTGTGAGTTCATCAGGCAATTCAGGCGGTATTTGCAGAATCATCTGGCCGATTCCTGTACACATAATAAACATAACCAAACATTGACTTATTAGAACAGGTATTCTCGTCAGGCAAAAAATATCAAACAGTCCCTGCATCAAAATGATGTATAATAAAATGGGTGCGCTTATGGTCAACGATAAAAAAAGACACATCCGAAAAAAATTTTTTCGATCAGTTCGCGTTGAAAAATCTGAGAATACAGTCCTTGTTTTGCGCATAAATTTGACAATTTCTGTCTCTTTGACAGTCTTATTACCTGTTTGAAAAATAATATTGGGCGGAAGTATTTTAATGACAACATCTGCCTTTTTAGGGTCATGAATAATCAGGTAATCGTACAAAATACATTTCCGCTCAATTGATTTGATATATCGCTTGGAATCATTACTTTCTGCATGAATATAACAGGTTTTTTGTTGTTTTAACTCAAAGGGTTTAATGATCTCGCCTGGAAACAACGTGTATTGATAATACAAATCATTTAATTGATGTCCCAAACGATTTGATAATAACAAATAGTCTCTTATTGAAATAAATGAGACAGAACGTTCAGTGCATAAGCCTGCAATGATTATAAATAAAACTGGCACGCACCAAAATATTTTCGGATTGGGAATCAATCCATTGGATTTATTTGGAATTTTTGAGTTGATAAAAATTAACGATGGCAACATAATGAACAGATACAGGGAAAATTCACTCCATCCATTGATATTTGCATAATAAATTGCAATGAGCCATTGGACAAGAATAACAATTAAGATAATTTTGCTTTTTTGGGTTACATTCACCCAGAACCATGAGCCAAAAAGGGTTATGCTGATCATTCCCAATCCAATGGTTCCAGTAAAAAAAAGGCCGCCAACAAAAGCGGTTTTAAGTGCTTGTAATTGTGGCAAAACGTATAAATTTGGAACAATTAAATACCCATTGGTATGTAAAATTTGAATTTGATTTGCCAATTGAATATTTGCCATATAAACATTAAAAGTGGCAATTACTTGGCTGATGATAATTCCAATTACTGTTATGATAATAATTCGGTAATGATGCACGTATTTTTCCACCTTGATATTGTGCGCTTTCTCAAAAAAAAAGGAATGCATTAAACAAAAACTAATTTTTGTACGCATGCGAAACAAACCTCATTCATGCAATAATAAACGCAAAATGTCAATACGTTCTAAGAAAATGTATAAGGTTTGAAAAATTTTTCCCATAAAATAAAATTAAGATTGATACAGATTTTGGAAATATTCTTTGACAAGTTTACTGAAATATGAAAAACATTGCGATTATAAATTAAAAATTCAGTACAATCATTGACTTTTATACGAGTTTTTTATGGAGCAACCATTTATATCCAATGGAATAACTCAAACAGAAAATCAAGGGCAGCTTGCCCTTGATTTTGAAGATATTCAATTCTTAAGACAACTTTTTGGTGAAAACAACAGAAACCTGAATATCATCGCACAGCCTCTTGATGTAAAAATCAATCATCGTGGTAATTCAGTGATAATTCGTGGGGAGCCTGTTATGAACCAACTGGCTGCGAATATTATCAAGCAATTACACGGCTTGCTACAGAAGGGTTATCCTGTATATGAACAAGATGTTGAATACGCCATTCGTATCCTGAGCCAGGATAATTCGGCTAATCTAAAAAAAATATTTTTAGAATCTGTTTATATCACCACTAAAAAATCACCGGTCACCCCACGTTCAAAAAATCAAAAAGATTATATTGAATCAATCAAATCATATGACATTGTATTTGGTATTGGCCCCGCAGGAACAGGTAAGACATATCTGGCAATGGCGATGGCGGTATCAGCACTATGTAAAAACGATATTCGACGCATCGTTCTTACACGACCGGCTGTTGAGGCTGGAGAATCCCTCGGTTTTTTACCAGGAGATCTTGCTGAAAAGGTAAATCCATATTTACGTCCCCTTTACGATGCGCTTCACGATATGATGCCTTATGAAAAGGCCGCAGACCTGATGCATAAAGGTGCAATTGAGGTTGCACCTCTCGCATTCATGCGCGGACGCACTTTGAACGATTCGTTTGTTATTCTTGATGAGGCCCAAAATACAACATCAGAACAAATGAAAATGTTTTTGACACGCTTAGGATATCACACAAAAGCTGTTATTACCGGTGATATAACCCAAATTGATTTACCACATAACAAGTCATCTGGACTGATTGAAGCATCGACGCTCCTAAAACATATAAATGGCATTCGTTTTGTATCGTTTACCAAACATGATGTCATTCGGCATAAACTCGTTTCAGATATTATTGAGGCTTACGAAGAACAATGCAGCTTGTAAAAAAATCGTCCAAAACAAATTTTTTTAGTTCTCAGTATCCGCGATGGATTCTACTGTTCACGCTCACTTTTGTTTTGACATTGATGTTATATCCAAATCTTATTGTAACAAAACATATTTATACTTTAGGTGATGTGGCTGAACGAAATATTAAAGCACCAACAGATTTGCTTATTGAGGACAAAGAAGCCACCAAAACGTCGCGGCAGCAATCTCTGGACGCTGTCCTGACAGTGTATGACTTTGATGATACCCTTGTATTCAAACTTATGAAAAGGCTTCAGGATGCATTTTCTGAAATGAGAACGTTTCTTGATGAACTTGAGGAAGAGATCAGAACTCAAAAGGACAAATCAACTTCTGAAGCCCAATCCAACACTCAGACAACAGATACACAACAACAATCGCAAGAGGAACAAACGAGGGATACCCATTCAGAATCTCAGGCACAAGCACAAACTGATGCTGTGGATTTGCCGATGTCTGAAAATCCAGTTTTTTTAAAGGCAATCCAGTCAAAAAAGGCGGTCTTCTTGCAAGAACTCGGTGTCCATATTTCAGATGCCAACTACCTCACCCTTGTAAAAAAACGCTTTTCAAAAGAAATTCAAGACTTGACCAATCAAATTTTAAGGGCCCTGTTAATTAATGGCGTGGTTTCTAATAAATCTTTACTGTTAAAAGAATCGAATGTGGGCATTATTGTAAAGAATATTGCATCACAAAAAGAACAGGTTGTTAAAGATGTCAAACGATATTATGGCGTTGATCAGGCCAAAGCAATGGTATGGATTATTGGGCAGCCTTTATTAAAAGATCTTGATTACGAAATTATTACACTTATTGTTGACCTGGTCCAATCGTTAATACAACCCAATGTAACCATTAATAAGCGTGAAACAGAGGCACGAAAAGATCATGCGTGGTCTTCAATAAACCCGATTCTTTTTCAAGTGAAAGCAGGGGAAATGCTTTTACGAGAGGGAGAACGCATAAACAAACAGCAGCTATTAAAAATAAACGCCCTGAATCATATTGAAAATCAGGGAAAAACCCTTGCGAAAAGCTTCGGCCTTGCAATCATTATGCTTATTCTATTGGTTGTATTCCACCTCATCTATTTTGGGCATGCGCCTTATATCACACTGAATTACAACAAAAACTTACTGTTTATGTCACTGATTCTTGTATTATTTGTTTTTATTACAGAAATTTCTGTCGCATTTGCCAAATCGTTCACACAAAATGAAATAACCCCCCTGTCATTATCATCTATGGTTCTCGGCATACCTGTAGCATCCGGTGCAATGACAATTTGTTTGTTTATGGGATTACGTGCAGCATTCCCATTTGCCTTACTTACTTCAATTTGCGCAGCAATTCTTTTTGATAACAATCTGGCTTATTTTGTTTATTTCTTTATCAATAGCGCCATGGGTGCATATTGGCTTCGTTATTGTCGAGAAAGAAATGTTTTTATAAAAGCAGGCGCAAAAATCGGCCTGTTAAATATTATTATTGCGACTGCCATGCGGGCTTATAGTTCTGAGTTATTTTTAAGTAAATTATTTCTGGATTGGATTTTTGGATATCTTGGCGGACTGAGTGCTGGAATTGTAACTGCTGGAATTACACCGATGATGGAAATCACGTTTGCATACACAACAGATATCAAACTTCTTGAGTTGGCCAACCTGGACAAGCCCTTACTTCATCAGCTTATGCTTGAAGCGCCCGGCACCTATCATCACTCGGTCATTGTGGGCAGCATGGTTGAAGCTGCGGCATCTGAAATTGGCGCCAATCCCCTACTTGCAAAAGTTTGTGGGTATTATCACGATATTGGTAAAATGAAAAATCCGCTCTATTTTATTGAAAATCAGCAAAGGGGGGTCAATCGGCATAACAAGCTGGCACCTTCAATGTCCAGTTTAATCATTATATCTCATGTCAAGCATGGTGTTGAAATGGCAAAAAAGAATAAACTGGGTAAAGCCATTTGCGATACGATTCAACAACATCATGGCAGCAGTATGATTTCATTTTTCTATGAAAAAGCCAGACAGCAAAAAGGTGAAAATGCGGTAAAAGAAGATGATTTCAGATATCCTGGACCCAAGCCCCAGACACGTGAGGCTGGTCTTGTCATGCTGGCTGATGTTGTTGAGGCAGCATCACGTGCCCTCGACAATCCAACACCTGCACGTATTCAGGGACTGGTACAACGTCTGATCAACAAAATTTTTTCAGATGGCCAATTGGATAATTGTGAATTGACACTCAGAGATCTCCACAGAATTGCACATAAATTTAATAAAATTTTAACCGGAATTCATCACCATCGCATTGAATATACTGAGGCTGCTGTTAAAGCCAGTCAAAAACAAAAAACAAAACATAAATCAAAAAATAATGGTGTTCAGCAAAAAGCTGTCCAAACGCCTCTGCCAGCAAACACTGAGACTGCAAAAGCCAACGAGAATGGTTTAAAAAGGCTTGGACTGGAAAAATCATAATCTAATATTATAGGAGGTTCAATGATAGATCCTTATAAAAAATTTGCAGAAAATATGTTTCATGCGGACTCAAAATATTTGCCTGATATATTGGCCCTGATGATAAACAAGGACCAGGCAAATCTTTTAATTTCATTACCCGGAACAGTGCAGCAGATGAGTGAAAAGTTGAATCGTTCAACAAGTGACATTGAATCAGATTTGAAGGATATGTTCAGAAAAGGCCTGGCATTCAAAAAATTAAAAAACGATGTCATGCATTGGAAAGCGCCTGTTCATATTGCTCAGTTTCATGATGCCTCAATTACTTGGCCTGAGGCCACACAAGAATTCTATGATGCATGGCAATTATATATGACTGATGAATGGCCCAAACTGGCCCCATTATTGACACAAGTCTTGCCAAGACCGGTCACTCGCGTGATCCCGATTGGAGAAAGTATTGATACCGGTAAGGCTAAAATTTTGTCACCAGAAAATGTGCGGGAAATTATTGAGACCGCATCTAAGCTCGCTGTAACGAACTGTACCTGTCGATTAAGTATGCGCAAATGTGATGCCCCTCTGGAAGTATGTATTCAGGTCAATCGCGGCGCAGAATATACCATTGAACGCGGTTCTGGGCGAGAAATATCCAAAGATGAAGCGTTTGATATTATTGAAAAATCAGAGGAGGCCGGTCTGGTTCATGTAACAATGAACAAAACAGATGTCGGTGCTTTTATTTGCAATTGTTGTGGATGTTGTTGTCAATCGTTCACACTGCTTATTTCTGATGGCGTTGCGCTTTGTGATCCCAGTAGATATGTTCCTGAGGTTGATGTTGATTTGTGTTCAGGATGTGAAACCTGTATGGATCGATGTTGGTTTCATGCGATTCATCTTGATGATGCCGGGCATGCCTCTGTTGATGAAAATAAATGTTTGGGCTGTGGACAATGTGTCATTGGGTGTCCTGAAGATGCCATTAAATTGATTGAAAAGCGGCCAGTGGATTTTATTCCAACGTAATCTCACAGGGAAATATCAATTATGCCAGATACAAAGGCACGAAATCCATACCTGCAAAATATCAATCGGCTTGTAATTAAGCTGGGCAGCAATATTCTGACAACAGATCAAGGACTGAATGTAAGAGTTATTCGACAGCTCGCCATGCAAGTTCATCAGTTGCTGGAAAAAGGCATACAGATAACAATTGTTTCATCCGGTGCAATGGCAGCAGGAATGCGCAAATTAAACCTGAGTGATCGGCCTTCAGAAATTCCTGTAAAACAAGCAATCGCTGCAATCGGTCAGGCAGGATTGATTCAGGAATACGAAAAAGCATTCGAATTTTTTGAACATAAAGTGGCACAGGTTTTATTGACACGGACTGATTTATCAAATCGGACACGATATCTTAACGCCCGAAATACCATTCGGGCCTTGCTTGCCTGGAATGTCACCCCAATAATCAATGAAAACGATACTGTTGCTGTTGAAGAAATAAAATTTGGCGACAATGACCAACTATCAGCCATGATTGCGTTGATGCTTAATGCAGATCTTTTGGTCAATCTTACTGATATTGATGGTTTGTTTGACAAAGATCCCAGGAAACACAAGGATGCGCAATTCATTCCGATGGTCAAAACTGTTACGCGAGATTTGGAAAATTGTGCATCAGGCATTCCAGGAACATTGGGTACAGGCGGGATGCTTACAAAAATAAAAGCGGCACAAAAAGTGACCACAGCCGGTATCCCTATGGTGATTGCAAGGGCGTCAATGGATGTTTTATCTCAGATCCTTGATGGCCAAAATGTGGGCACTTTTTTTGTTCCCAAAAACCAAAAAATGAAAAATAGAAAGTGCTGGATTGCCTTTTCGAAAAAAATCAGGGGACGTATTCAAATTGATGATGGTGCGAATCATGCTGTTATAAATAAAGGTACCAGTCTTTTACCCATTGGAGTGATTGGTGTTCAGGGTAAATTTAACATTGGAGATGCCATTTCCATTGAAACACAATCCGGCCAGGAACTTGGAACTGGCCTTACAAATTATTCCTCAGATGATATTCAATTGATTATGCGAAAAAAAAGTCATGAGATTGAACATATTCTTGGGGAAAAACCTTATGATGAAATCATTCACCGAGACAATATGGTCATTACGAGAAATAATTAATTGCCGGTGGTTCCGGTATTAAATGGAGTTTAAATGAATTCAGTGCAAACAAAGTATTTAAGCGAATATGAACAGTCACATTTCGATATTGAATATATCGACTTATATTTTGATTTGAATGAAACCCATACAGACGTTCGGGCGATTATGAAAGTTGAACGTGTTAAAGATATGAACAATAATCAAAAGTCATTACATCTATATGGCGAAAATCTTAAATTGATGTCTATTTATATGGATGGTGCCGAATTGCAACCGGGTGATTACGAGTTGACCTCTGAAGAACTCATTATTTTTAAAGTGGGAAGATCGTTTGACTTGAATATTCAAACACGAATTAAGCCCCATGAAAATACAAGTTTGTCGGGCCTGTATGTGTCAAACAATATCTTTTGTACGCAATGTGAGGCAGAGGGCTTTCGAAGGATGACCTATTTTCTCGATCGACCGGATATAATGTGTGCTTACACATGTACCATTGAAGCAGATCAAAAAAAATATCCAGTGCTGTTGTCCAATGGTAATTTAATACAATCAGGTAATTTTGATAATGACCGCCATTGGGTGACATGGGAAGACCCATTCCCAAAGCCATCTTATTTATTTGCATTGGTTGCTGGTGATCTTGAATATATTGAAAATAAGATTCGTACACGATCAAAAAATGAAGTTATTGTTCGGATATATGCAGAAAAAGAAAATATCACACAATGCGAATTTGCAATGGAATCTTTAATTGCTGCTATCTTTTGGGATGAAGACAAATTTGATTTAGAATATGATTTGGATAATTATATGGTTGTTGCAATTAATGATTTCAATATGGGCGCAATGGAAAATAAAGGCTTAAATATTTTCAATGCCAAATGTATCCTTGCGGACCCAAAAACTGCAACTGATGAAGACTATGCAAATATAGAACGTGTCATTGCGCATGAATACTTTCATAACTGGACGGGTAATCGTATTACATTGAAAAATTGGTTTCAACTCTGCTTAAAAGAAGGGCTTACTGTTTTTCGTGACCAATTATTTTCTGAAGATGTGGCAGTATCCCGAGTATGTAAGCGTATTAAAGATGTTCAGGCATTGCGACTCAATCAATTTCCTGAGGATGATGGCCCCACTGCGCATCCAGTTCGCCCGGATCACTATATTGAAATGAATAATTTTTACACCTCAACAGTCTATGAAAAAGGGGCCGCTGTGATCCGAATGTTGTATCTATTATTAGAAGAAGAATTTTTTGAGGGCATGGATTACTATGTTGATCAATATGATGGCAAAGCAGTGACAGTTGAAAATTTTTTATCTGTAATGGAAGATGCATCAGAAATGAAGCTGGATCAATTTAAGTTGTGGTATACGCAAGCAGGTACGCCCAGAGTTGAGGTCAATCGTTCATACGATCCTGAACGCCAGGTTTACAAATTGACTTTTACGCAAACATGCCCGGAAACACCCAATCAATCAGAAAAAGAGCCTTTATTGATTCCCATTAATATAGCCTTACTTAATGATAATGGAGAACATGTACCGATTCATTTAAAAGAAGAAAAGAAAGTTCATGATACGATCGTCCTACAGTTAACGAAAACTGAACAAACTTTCAAATTTTTGTATGTTTTTGAAGAACCCATTCCTTCTTTATTTCGCGATTTTTCTGCCTGTGTAAAGGTCTCTATAGATTATTCCTTTGATGAACGTTTATTTTTGATGAACCATGATTCTGACGATTTCAATCGTTGGGATCAGAATCGTCAGATCTTTTTGGAAATTTTACATCAGATGATTCTTGCGTATCAAAGAAATGAGCCTATGCTTGTATCAGAACAGTTTATTAATGCGCTTGAAATCATTTTAAAACCGCCCATTGAAGACAAGATTCTGATCACAGAAATGTTTAAAATTCCAACTGAAAAAGAAATCGCACATTATTGTTCTGATAAAAATGAAATAATTGCGCCAGATGCCATTCATCACGCAAGAAAAAAAATGAAAGAAACAATTTCTAACAAGCTTGTCAGTCTGTTTCTTGAAGTGTATGATGAAAACACCACCATGAATCAATATGAATATGATCCAGGAGAAGTCGAAAATCGAAGTATTAAAAATATGGCTTTGGATTTCCTTGTTGCCTCGAATAAAGAAGATATGCATGAACTTGCAATGAAACAGTTTAAAGAAGCAGATAACATGACAGATGCTTTTGCTGCTTTACAATCATTAAGTCATTCAGATGAAAAGAGCTTTCAAGAAGCCTGTGATTTGTTTTATGAGAAATGGAAGTATGATCCATTGGTTGTAGACAAATGGTTTGCTGTTCAGGCATGCGCCCAGATGAATAATTCCCTGGGCAGGATACATGACTTAATGAATCATCAAGCATTTAACTTAAAAAATCCCAATCGGGTCAGAGCATTAATTGGTAATTTTATTAACAACAATCATTATCATTTTCATTGTGAAACCGGCGCAGCTTATGAACTTCTGGGGGATATTGTCCTTGAATTGGATTTGATCAATCCACAAATCGCCTCACGTATGGTCGCAGCATTTAACCATTGGCGTAAATATGATGAAGGCCGACAGGCATTAATGAAACAGCAACTGGTTCGCATTCTAGATTGTGATCAGTTGTCGAAAGATGTTTTTGAAATTGTTTCAAGTGCTTTGTCATCTTGATTTCTGAATCGAACCCAGGGGCAAACCTTTAAGTTTGCCCTCGTACAATAATCGAAAACGAACCCATTAAGCGGGTATGTTCGTTTAAACCTGTCGAAATTGCGATCAGTACAGGTATCATTGATGTTATATTTGAAGATGAAAACGAAAAATGCTATCATCTTGAAGAACAACGACATATGGCAGAC
>Ga0272440_1000512_pt1 | contig 32638 bp, 21 predicted proteins | sample SSMMMBAug17_FD_192440 | JGI IMG/M metagenome (GOLD analysis project Ga0272440, IMG submission 192440) | Marine sediment archaeal communities from Little Sippewissett salt marsh, Falmouth, MA, United States - SSM-MMB-Aug17 | ecosystem: Environmental > Aquatic > Marine > Wetlands > Sediment ... | reverse complement strand
AAATATATTTATTATTATTGGATTGATTAAAATAGAGTTTATATATATGATGTTATCAAGTTTCTTGTTAATATCCCAAAATTCATGTTTGAACGTAAAAAAAAAAACTATATAATCCTTGGTTATCCTCGTAAACTTGGAGTGCAGAATGCAGTAACAAAATTTATTTATTGATTTTTGTTTGTTTTACAATAATTTTCAAAAGGGACTGAAACTGATATCCACGCACTCGGTAATTGGATGTAACTACAACGAAGAAGAATTCTGATTCATCTGATGTAAATGATGTACTATGATGGGTTAGACGCTGAGCCTTCACGCAATCGGATATAAATATCAGACATTAATAAAAGCGGGTTGGGGTGTTGGGGCAAAACGCGCAAGAAAAGAATCGGCAAAATGTCTGAAATCGACCTAAGTGCGTTGAGGCAAGAGGCTGAGCAAGAACAGATTAGTCAAAATTACTGAAATCGACCCAAGTGCATTATGGCAAAACGCTGATCAAGACACAGCGTTATACTCACCCAGTATTGACGCAGAATGGTGTAACAAAAAAAGTTAATTATTTTAATTTTTTTGTTTGTGCAAACAACTCCAGAGGATGACGCCGAAATTCACTGTAATTGGTTACTGTATGGAAAGTATAGATAATCAGGCAAGTGCAAGCTGAGAGGCACTGAAGTCGGCATTTGGGAGTTTGTTCAACAAAGCTCAATGAAGATTTAGACAAAAATTCGCTGAACACCTTAGCTGAGCGAAATGTGATGGACATAGTTCAGTTCTGATATTGGTAAATGAACGATTACCTGATGAAGCTATTATAAGCGTGATTATCTATCACCGCAAATCAACACTACTGTGAATGTAGTATCTTTTTTTTTAAATTAAATTTAAACCATTGCTGAATATCATTTACAAATAAACTAAATTCTCATATAAATAATTATAGCTAATATCATACCAAAGGAGGAAATCGAATGAGCTTGACATTACAAATTTTAGGGCATGAGCAATAAGGGGATAAAAAGATATAAAGCATATTATAGAATCCGAATCGATGTGGGATAATTTACCTGGAATTAGCCGCAAATTCTAAATTTCTGCACATTTTTGGCAGAAAATGGAATTTTGAGCACAAAAAACCCCTTTTGATTTCAACAGATTTTTTGAAATCAATTTGATGGCTTTAATGTATTTGTGTTTAAATTTATCAAATTAATAATGACAAATTTTCTCAAATTAATGAGTGACCAACGTAAAGCCAGTGCTATCTCTATAAAATTTCGCAATATGCGAATAAATAAAGCTTTCATTTTGGTGTGCTATGATTTCATGGTATAGATAAATAATGATAGTTTGTATTGTACCTTTTTGTTTCTGGCTTGTCCAGTTAGGTTATAAATATGAAAACAACAATTTATTTTAAACATTTTTTGTATACGGAGTGATCATGAAATTAAAAAAAGAATTGACTAAATTTTCAATGACAATTGTTTTATTTTTTATTTTATCATCAGATGTAGTGGCTATAGATAATTCTGGTCTGGAAGGAAAACTTCAAGTACTGGATGATCGTATAGATAAAATTGAACTTCTCGCAAAGCAAGATAAAATATCTCTTGGAATTGAAATAAACTCATGCCTTGAAAATTTAAATTACGAAAATGTTAAGCTTTCACCAGATTCTATTGATATCTTCTCTTATAATTATCCTTCCACTAATAATTTTATTCAATTCTTAAATAACTTTGTTGAACTTAAGTATGAAAAAGTTGTAAATGACGGTGAAAATTATATAACCAAAATGACAACTGAAGATATAAAAGAAATGCTTAATAACCCTAAGGATTTTTGGGGAAAAGTCAACGCTAATATTGTTAGCGAAGAAGATCAAATTGGGATAATCAGCGAAGTGGATTCTACAGCTAATTCAATTGATCATGCAGTAGGTCTTAAAGGGGCGAGTCTATCAGAAATAAAAGCTTTTATTAAATTTATTAATAAACAAAACATAGTTCCATCTCTTGATAATTACGAACCAAAGAGCAACCTATCTTTAAATACCAGAATTAGTTTAAACTTGAAAACCAACGTTATGTCTTCGGATGATTCTTCTTCTAAGATACAATTCCATGGCAAATTATCAGGCTTTAAAGGGTATAGAGATATAAACAACAACATATCAAATGAGACATATTATAACGGAAATTCTTCTGGAAACATTTCATATCTTTCTAATTCAAATAACATCATTTTTGAAAAGGCTTTTATTAGATATGAAAAGCAAATTTTTCTGGACAAGACAACAGTTGTCTTTTCTTTTGGAAGAAAACCCAACATATTAAAAAATTCAAATTATAAAAATGATGAACCACAACTTAAGTTTAATTCTTCGTCAGAGTATGGCGGGTACAGATTTACCCAAAAAGGAAATCTGCTTGAAAAAGTGGCATTATCCCCCATAACTAATTGGAATTTCGATGGATTATCGTTAGGGATTATTCAAAAAATATCTGAATACGATACATTATACCACTTTAAAATGTATTATGGTGTAGGTTTTGACAATGTTTGGGATAACAGCTCTTCCATAAACATTAAGCCAATAATGGATAATGTTCCTATTATCGGTTGTGAGCATAATTTTTATTATAAACATTATACAATATCATTAAGTTACGCTCATGTATCCAATATTAGTGATGGATTTAAAGGTTTGACTAAGGTACCATTTTTTCCCATAATTAATTCTAATGATTCAACATATGATTTTATATGGAATAATAAACCTCAAATGATAAACAGAATAGAGCCATTGACAGATATAGGAAATCTTGATTCATTTTCTATATTTTTAAAAAATAAATACTTTTTTTTATCCAGCTCAATGAGCATCTCAAATCCTGAAAAGATCTCCAAAATTCCATTTTATAATATTTGGGGCCAAAGTCTCTTGTCCAGCGATTCAAAACTGGAGAAAGAAATGGGATATAATTTATACATTGGAACAATTTTTCCTTTGTTTAGGGGTAAATTTGGCATTGAATATAATTGGGGGTCAAAAAACTGGTTTACGCCTGTTTTAGATGACAATTCAATGATTGGAAACAAACTTTCAACAAGAGGTTCTGTTTTTGAAAGTTTTTATATTCAACCTGTCTATAAATTTTTTGCAAAAATTGGTTTTGAGTATATTGATTATCAATATACAGGAAGTGGTAATCCGCTTGGAAAGCCTGTAAAAATCTCACAAGCGAGTGCTTTAGATACTTACAATGCAGTGATCGATAATATTTATCGCTTTGACCTGTCTTTAATTATAAAATGGTAACTGTTTTCAAAAAAACAAATCGTAAAGAGTTAAAGGGTAAATTTATGTTTTTAAAAAATTACAAATCAATTATAAAAATTCTTTGTCTAATTTTTTTTATCACGTTATTTTCAGCCTGTTCTGATATCAGCCAACGCCAAAAGAAAAAAAAACAACTACCACTTGAAAGTAAAAAAAAAACTGTCGATATAATATATAAGGTTGAAGCAGGAGACACTCTTTCAAAACTTGCTATAAGATTCTACAATGATAAAGATGGATTTATGAGAATAGCTGAAAACAACGGCATTCAATATCCCTACCGCCTTTTTCCAAATCAAATATTAAAAATTCAACAAACAGCAATGGAGAATAATGAAATTGTCATTACCAATACAGGCAAAAAAAATTTAAAGACCTCAAATTGTTCCTATGCAAAAAAATTGTACGTCAAAGGCAGTTATGAAATGGCCAAAATGTATTTTATAAAAGCCAGGAGAAATGGTGAGGACTGTAATCAATCTGATTCACATATTCAAAACTGTGACCGAGCTTTAACATTACTCAAACTTATTGATACCCGAGATAACAAAAAAAAAGATTTACTTCGTTATTATGAAAAATTATATTCAATAAACTCAGAAGACCCTAAGGCGCTTTTTGAGCTAAGTGAAATTTATTATAAAATTGCTTTAACTTTATTTAAACAGGGAAATTATCAAAAAGCACATCAAAACTTTAAAAAATCAAAAAAGTTTTACGCATCTGAAAAAAGTAAACAATACCTTGAAAAATGTGAAACTGCAATCAATCAAATAAAAATATCGGAACAATGCATTCGAGCAAAAAATTTTAGAAAGGCAATTGAAGAGTTAGAAAAATTACTAAAACTAAATGCTGAAGATACAAAAGCTCAAAAGAAAATTAGTTACTCTCTATTTCAAATAGGAAAAAATTTTTTTGATCAAGGTGATTATAAAGAAGCTGAAAAAAAATTCAACAAAGCCACTACCTATGGATGCACAGAGAGTTCTAATTATTTAAAAAATATTAGAAAAGCTTCAAGAGCACTAACAGCAGGAGAAAATTTTTTGTCTACCGACCATTTTTTTTATGCAATAAATGAGTTTGAAAAAGTACTAAAACTCAACAAACTTGATAAAAAAGCTTTGCGCCTTTTAGATACTGCACACCTAAAAAGAGGAAAAAAATTCTTTAATGAATACGGTTCAGGGTTTCCTAATGACAATAATATTAACTCAGATAATCAACATAAAAAACAGAAGTCCACTCTTTCAAAATATTTTATCGGAAAAATTTTAGACAGTATATTGTCTTTCATATATATAGACTTAGAACCAGATAGGAATACAGGCTATGAAATAGCAATAAATGAATTTAAAAAAGTTTCTGATTATAGAAACAAAGCTGATTGTTTTCTTTCTATTCAAAAATCAAAAATAGCTCTGGATGCTTACAAAAGGGCTATAAAGCTTTATCAATCCCAAGATTACAAAAATGCGATAGAAAGTTTTTTAATAGTTATCGAACAAAACAAACTTGATCAGAACGCAAAAAATTTGTTAAATGAAACATATTTCAGCTACGCTTCAAACCTTTTTATTCATGAAAAATACGATGAAGCAGAAATGTACTTCAAGAAAGTTGAACCCTTACATTCAAAGTATGTTCAAGCAGTTGTCTTTATAGAGACATCACAAAAAGCGGCAAAAAAAATTATAGCTGCTAAAAAAGAGGAAAATTATAAACAGTCTATCCCATTATTTGAAGATGTATTAAATATGAATAAAGACGCGAAAAGCGTAAAGATTTTTCTCCATAATCGTTATAGAAGGTGGGGGGATGAATTATTTCGTAAGGGTTCGTACAAAGATTCAAAACAAAAATATGAGTTGGCTTTAAACTATTCAAAGACGAGTTCAAACAGTTTGAATAATAGAATTGAAACTTGTAACTCATTATCTCAATTCATCAACGAAAGCAAAAAGTATTTTGAAAATAACGAATTTACAAAATGTATTATTCTGTTAAACAAAATATTAGAAAAAAATCAAAAAGATAGATTTGCCTTGAAATTTCGTGCAGATTCATATTTCAAGATCGGACTAAACGACTTTAAAAGTGGAAATTATACTACTGCTGAAAAAAATTTTACAATGGTTATGAATAAATCTTCACTAGAATTTATTGAAAAATGTCAAAAAGCTTTGAATTTAATATCCCTTGGTAAGTCATCATTGACTGTAAAAGATTTCAACGCAGCTATAGAAAATTTTTCAAATCTATTAACGACTATCAACAAGGAAGATAAAAATGTGAAGAAGCTACTTTCTCAATCATACTACCAAAAGGGTTTAGTTCTTTTTAAAAATGGTGAATATAGAGAAGCCGAAGATTTCTTCTTAAAAGGACAAAATTTTGATATTGAATGTTATGAATGTAAACAATATTTAAAAAAATCCACCGAAGCATTAAGAAGAATTGAGTTAGGTATTGATTATAAAAAATTAGAAAAGTTTAAAAGGGCAATTTCAAATTTTAACAAAGCTTACAAAATCAATCCAAATGATAATAAGGTTAGGTCATATCTTAAAGAATCCCATTTCAGCTACGCGATGAATTTTTTTACTCAAAGTAAATACAGTGAAGCCAAAAGGCATTTCAAAGAATCAGCTAAATATGAAACCGCATGTTCTGGGTGTCAAAGTTATATCCAAAAATGCGACTTTTTATTAAGTGCTCCAAAACAAGGTTATAAACATTATGATAACAATCAGTTTAATGAGTCAATTAGAATTTTTTCTGAGTGTATTCAGAAAAATCCAGATGACCTTGAGATAAAAGAGTATCTCTATAACTCATACTTTTATCTTGGAAAATTGCTTTTTGATAAAGGTGGTTATGCTGAATCTAAAAAAAGATTTGATGATGCTAAAAAATATAATTCAAAATGCTATAAATGTGACACGTATTCTAAATTATCCAGTCAAGCTGGAAAAAGAATGAATGATGGTGTAGATTTTTATAAAAAAGGAGAATTTAAGCGAGCTATTGATGAATTTCAAAAGGTTATTAAAATAAATGCTTATGACAAAAATGCTTCAACAAATATTTGCAATTCTTACTTACAAATTGGTCAAAAGGATTATTACGCAGGTAATTATAGCAAATCCAAGAAATCCTTAACTGAAGCCTTAACGTATAACGATGATTGCAGTGATTGTCAAAACTACATTGATAAAAATACTAGAACAGAGACTTTTCTAAGTCAGGGTATTGAACGATTTAATAACGAAGAATATATGGATTCTATTAAATCATTAAAGAATGTTTTAAATTTAAATGATAATGACAAAAAAGCAATCGAATATATAAATAAGTCAAGCATTAAACTTTTTGAAAAATATATACAAAAAGCGGATGATTCATTTAAGCAAGGTGATTATTCTGCTTGTATAAGTGAATGCGAGAATGCCCTGAAATTGAAACCTGACTGTCAAATTTGTGATTTTAGAAAAGCTAATGTAAAAAAGGGAAAGTGTAATAAAGTATCGAAAATTCTTAAAAGTGGTATATTCTATAGTAAAAATCATGATAATTCAAACGCATCAAAAGAATTTAAAAAAGTGTTAAAGTTAAATCCTTATGATCTTAACGCTTTATTTTTTTTAAAAAATTCAACTGAAGTCATCAATAAACAATATTTTAAAAAAGGTAATGAATTTTTTAAAAATTCAAAATATGACCTCGCAAAAAATAATTTTTTAAGAATTGATGAAAATTTTGAAGATTATTTAGAAGTTGAAAAATACATTGACCGTTGCGATCAAGCAATTCGTTCGTATGTAAAAGCTAAAAAATACCTTAAAAATAAGAATTATGATTCCGCCATAAATGAATATAAATCAATAATTGATAAAATAAACAAGAACGATACACTTGCAAAAAAATATATTTCTAATTCTTACTTGAGAAAAGCGAATCAGTTCTTTATCCAGGCAAATTATACGAAAGCCAAAAAGGAAATAACCAAAGCCATTCAATATAAACCATCTTGTAAAGAGTGCGATAAATTACTTGATAAATGCCATGACGCTATCAAAACAAAAAAATTAAAAAATACAGCCGATAAGTGGTCTAAAATGATTCAAATAAATCCATATGACTCCAAAGCTTTTTTTATGAGAGGAAAAGTATTATTCAATCAAGGGGATTATGATGAGGCTGAAAATGATTTTCAAAAAGCTATTAGCTCCAGAAATACTGATAAATATATTCAAAAATGTAGAGATATCATTTTATTATACACAAAAATTTCGAATTTATTGAATGGTGAGAATTTTTCATCAGCAATTACTCATCTTGAAAAAATATTAACCATTAACCCTAATGATAGAAAAGCAGCGCGACTTATTGATAGAACTGAGGCGTTATTAGCTTACAATGATAACTCTTATAACAAGTCAAAAGAAATTTTTGAAAAGATACAGAAACAAGGAAATTGCGAAGATTGTAAAGAATTTATTAACAAATCTAAATCTTTAATACGTCTAAAGAAATTAGGTGAAGAAAATTTTTCAAAAACAAGAAATTATTCTGCTGCCATTAAAAACTTTGAAGATGTACTGGAAATAAACCCGGAAGACAAATCAGCGGCACATTTTCTTTATCGCGCAGAAGCTATTACGCTTTATCACGAAGGAAAATATACTAAAGCTATTTCAAAATATAGAAAAGCTATTGATATTTTACCTTGTAAGCAATGTGAAAAAAAATTAGAAATATGTGGTAAGTTAGAAAATAAAAAGAATGAGGGAAACTCATATTTTGATAAGCTACAGTACAAAAAAGCCATAAAACTGTTTGACGAGGTTCAAAAATCGAATCCCAGTGATGTAGAAGCAAAAACATATTTACAGAAATCATGGAAAAAACTTGGAAATGATTTTTTTAATGAACAAAAATATGACGAAGCTATTGATGCTTATGAAAATAAGTGTGGAAATGACTCTTCATGTGATTATGATAAAGATGAAATTAAACATTTATACATTGCGAATTTTCATAGCGGCAAATCGGCTTATGAAAATGAGGATTATACCCTTTTCAAAAAACGTTTTTTGGAATATAGAAAACATATAAATTGTGATGAATGTCCTGGGTACTTAAAAATGTTTCAAACAATATCTGACAGATTCAAAAAATCTGAAGAAGCATTAAAGAATAAAAGTAAAAAAGGAAAACTTTTTGAGGCTATCAAAGGTTTTGGGTTAATTTATGTGATTAATCCCAAATATCAGGGGGTAGAAGGGTATGTAAAAAAAATTGAAACCCTAATTCAAGGTTTATTTGAAAATACCAGTGAAAAAATACAAAAAGAGAGAAAAAACAAAAACAAATATTCACTATTACTTAATCAAAAAAATGAATACGAGAAATACCTTGATTTAATTAAAACTTTATACTCTATAACAACACCTCAAAAAAAATAATAAATATGGCTAAGAGATTATAAATACCAAAAACCATTCAGTTTTATTAATAAATGAAAAAATATTATATCAGGGAGTTGAATTTTTGTTATTTTTAATCAAAGGATGATTGAATAGCTATGAAATATTCTTACAAAAACGCAATATTTTTTTTATTTAAGGCTTTATATGTCTTGTTCAAACTTGTGTTAAGACGATACAAATTTCATTTGTTTTTATTTTTTTGTGTAAACATTTTATTTTATTCTTATATTTATTACAATTATAACAATGATACTTTTCTTCATCAGCATTCTATAAAGATAAAAGAGATTGTTTCTGACCTTGCCAAGAACACTACTGAATTTATTTTTTCTCCAACGGCTACTCCTGAATTAAATCGATTGATTAAATTAAAAACAAAAGAAATTGAAGGTTTAAAATATATTATTATTACTGATGAAAATGACACAATAATCGCGCATAATTTACTTAATTTTATTGGCTCTAAACTTGAACTTAACCAGATTCATGGTGATGATGTAATTAATTTTTCTGAGTTGATTCTTATTGATGGTGAAAAAGTTGGTAGTGTTCATCTTACCCTTTTGAAAAGTTACATTAATTCTCTTAATTGGAAAGACATGAAATTCAATTTTTTTATGTTCATCTATAAACTGCTAATAACTTTTACGACAGCATTACTGATCTTTAATGGAAAAAATTTCGCGAATTATATTGTCGAAATATCAAAAATTGTATCAGATCGTGAGATTTACTTCCCAATAGCACGTTTACAAAAAGGTGGAATGTCAGAGATTTACTGGGGTAAAAGAAAATTAAGTGCAGGTCATAATTATGAAAATGTAATACTGAAAATAAAAAATATTCGAGAAATTGAATTTTCGAAGAGTTCAATAGTAAACCAGAGGCTGTTAATTCGCTTTATTATTAGTATGATTGATAATATAAAGAATAGATGTATTAAAATTCAAAAATTAGATTTATTCGATCAACAATTGCTTGAATCGAAAAATTTAATGGGTCTTAATCATTCTAATATCGTAAAATTTTATGATTTTAATCCTCTTTTTAAATGGATTGCCATGGAATATGTTCATGGTATAAATTTAAAAGAACTTCTATTTGACAAAGAAGTACCAGTTAATATTGGTAAAACTATTTATATTATATTAGAAATTTGTGAAGCGCTGAAACACACGCATGAAAAAGATATTCTTCATAATGATATCAAACCTGAAAATATAATCATTTCCTCCGAAGGTCACATTAAACTTGCTGACTATGGTATTTCTTCTAATATAGGGTACGAAACTGATTTTTTAGCAGCTACTATGAATTATATGTCGCCTGAACGTTTCTTTAAAATGTATTTGAGGGAGAAAGGACAACATATTTCCATTGATGTTAGAAGCGACATATTTTCTTTAGGTATTGTTTTTTATGAAATGTTATCTGGAAAAAAATTATTTGATTTTAAAAAATTTAAAGAAGCCCTTCATACTATTCCAAATATAGACCAACCCCCCATCATGGAAATTAATTCTAATGTCAGCCAAGAATTAAACGATATTGTGATGAAATGCATTGAAATTGATAAAACTGAAAGATTTCAAAATATTGAAGAACTAATTGATAAAATTCATTTGACCATCAAAAATCATAGTCTTGTTATATGCCGTCAAAACGAACTGAGACAATTTATGCAAAAAAACTTTCAACCCGATGATTTCCCTAAACTTGAAAAAGATTTTGACAAATCTTTTAACGAATCTTCAAAAAAACTTCGAAAGTTATATAGGTCTAAAATTTTCATTTCTCCATACTTACTTTTAAGATTTCTGAGATATAGATTTAAAAAAACAGTTGAATCTAAAAAAAAAACTACCATAGTACTATTTTCGTTTATCAAAAACGTTTAATTGTCTGCAAATATTCTATGATCATTTACTAATCTGTATTTTTGTTTTTATATTTAACTTGATTTAAAAATAAAATTATTGTAATAAATAAATCAAATTTAATATAAAAATTATATTTTTTATACTTTTTAGTTAATTATATATTCGTGTTAGAATCAAATGAGATGATCCTTTTAATCTTTATGTAATATAAGGATAAAAGAAAAAAAGGAGCTTAATTATGAAAAAATTAAAAAAAAGCAAAAAAAACAATGAGAGTGAGAGTGAGAATGAGAATGAGAATGAGAATGAGAATAAAAAGTTATTAGGACTAAGACTTAAAGAAGTAAGAGAGAATCATAACCTTAATCAAAAAGAAATGGCTAAACAATTTAAAGTAAGTGAGCCTACTTATGCCAGATATGAAAGGGGAGTCGGAGATCCATCATATACAAGAATACTTGCTATATCTGAGCTATATGATATCTCTCCGACATGGTTAATTAAAGGTGAAGGACCAAAACTGTATAGTGAAGTTATTCGGAAGATTAAAAATAGAACTCAAATAGATGATACAATAATGAAACAGATCATGATTGCATTGAGCAAAATTGAATCCGATGAAATAAAAAAAGCAATAGCCGAAGCATCTAAAGAAAAAAATAAATCATTATCAGATAAAGAGAAGTCAGACATTGTAAATAATAAAACGTTATCAGATGAAAAGAAAGCAGCCATTACCAGCTTAGCATATGAGTACTTCTCAAATTCTGGAATCGAGGTAAATGAAGCTACTGTTAAGCGTTTTTATAACAACGCTATATAATCATTTTTTATAGCAAGTCCTGTTTTTTTACCGATAATATATATTAACACAGATTAAGAAATGCTTGATTTAATAGCAATTCTTAATCTGTGAAATTGTAAAACTATGACAATCTATTTTTACTCATTCGCTAGTAAATCAGACTGCTCTAAAAGCCATTCTTTGTAGCTCTTCTTTTCATCTTTTTGTTTTAGTGTTGATTGAGTTTTTCTGGGAATTTCCTTTTTGCCTTTCATTTTTGAAAAGTACCGTTGAATTACCTTTTTATATTTTGTTGAAGGTACTAAAGCCAAATACTTCTCAAAATACGCCACCGCTTTTTTAGAATTATATAGTGGACTTTTTTGTGAATGAATTAACCCAAGGAAATATAAGGATTTACAATAATAGTTTCCTTTATCAAAGCGAACTGTTTCAGCAAAATATCGACGACTTTGCTTTATTAAACCTTGTTTATAAAATATAACACCGAGCTTATAATTTGACTCTATATCATTGCTTTTCGTTGATAAATATAAACGAAAATGTTTTTTTGCTTTGTTAAGCATTCCTTTATCATAATAACGATTAGCCAATGTTTTATGATTAGCTTTTTGTTTAATTTTTTTATAGTGTTTATTCTTGTTTAACACATATTCAGGCGTCTTTTCATTGGTTGTAATCCATGTGCGTATTTTTGTTAAATCTTCAGTACTCAACTCCTTTTTTATTCGACGCTCGGAAAGCCAATCTATTATTTTGTATTTATGTTCAGAATTGGGCTTTAAGTGTAGATATTTTTTAAAAAAAAGAGCGGCTCTATCTAAATTTTCATATTTATGTCCAGATGATGAATAGATTACAGCTAAATTGTAAGATGATTTAGCATGATCAGGATTAAGTTTTAAGGTTGTCAAAAAAGATTTCTCACTGTTCTCAGTTCGTCCAAGTTTATAAGAAATGATGCCAAGCTGATAATTAGCTTCACAATGATTTGGATGTTTTGAAATGATTTTAAAATAGTATTTTTGAGCCAGTAGGTAATCCCCTTGCTTCATATATAAATTAGCAAGTTTGCTGATATTGTTAATATCATACTCATTAAATTCTTTAGCGGCATCATTCTTTTCAATCTTGCCTCCCCCGGCACAAGAACAAAAAATAGAAAGAAAACATATTAAAATTATTGATTTTTTCATTATTATCTCCTATTTGTTTTTTTATGATTGACGATCAAATAATTTATCGTTTTTTAAACCAAAAATTTCTAGTTCATTATAAAAAGTTGGTTTATTCCCCGTTGCCTCAAGAGACCCAACAATTGACCCATCAGCCTCTCTTCTGACAAAGTTAAATTTAAAAATATCATTGATCTGATATTCTCCATTTTGATTTAATGCTAATATTTCAGATATTTGTGTTACTTTTCTGCTTCCATCACTCATTTTAGAAACATGAACAATAATATTGATCGCGGAAGCAACCTGAGACCGAATTGCTTGTAAAGGTAGATTTACGTTCGAATAAAGAGATAAGGTCTCTAAACGCGATAATGAGTCAATGGCTGAATTGGAATGAATCGTTCCGAAGCCACTGTGACCAGTATTTAACGCCTGTAATAAATCTAAAGCCTCCTGCGCTCTTACCTCGCCAATTACTATCCAATCTGGGTTCAACCTTAGAGAACAGGCCAGAAGTTGTCGAATTGAAACCCCACCTTTGCCTTTTAAGTCTGCGGTTTTTGCTTCTAATAGGACAGAATTAGGAGTCTCAGTTCTTAATTCACTGTTATCTTCAATTACTACTAACCGATCAAATTCACTTATAAATTGAGATATTATATTTAATAATGTTGTTTTTCCAGAGGAAGTTCCGCCTGACACAATTAAATTCTTTTTCAACTGAATGCAATTTTTTAAAAACTCAATCGCGTTGGTACTTATGGTCTTTTTTTCCAATAATTGCTCTATTGTAAAATTTTTCTTAGAAAATTTTCGAATAGCAACGGTTATTCCTTTTCTGGAACATGGTGGAATAATCACCTGAACTCTATGTCCTTCTGGAAGACGCGCGGCCATATGTGGGACTTCTTTACAAATGGGCCTGTTAACAAATTGGGAAATACTATTAACAGCACTCATTAAAGCGTCTTCTGAGTCAAATGTTGAATCCGTTTTAAAGCTACGACCTTCTTTTTCGATCCAGATATCGTTGTAAGCGTTAATCATGATCTCTGTTACTAAAGGATCATCTAAAAAGGAATGAATTGGTGATGTAAAATTTTCAATAACCTGTTCGAACAATTTATTATTTTTCATCTTTCTTACCTTTCTTCATTTATTTTGTTTAACAGATTATGACAATCTTTATGTGATGGGTTCGCTTTCAATGCTTTCGCACATAATTTTTTTGCCAATAATTTGTTTCCTTCATTGTACTTTTTAATAGCCTTCTTGAAAAAGACTTCTCCTATGTACCTTCCAATTTCTTTTGAAAGAAAACTCTTTTTATCACCTATAAATGAATTTTCAATTTCAATGGTATTCGACCACGACATAAAAGCTTTTTTATAAGACTTGTTATGATAAGCGGATAATCCAACGTTGAACGATTCTGATAATTCTTTCAATTTTTCTAGCGTTTTTTCCACTTTTAATTTAACATTTGATTCTATTTCATCAATATACTTTAAAATCCAGGAGGAGAGTTGCTTTATGGCGTTTTCCAAATCACCCTGTAGGTACAACAATTTAGATTGACTTATTAATTCACTCGTTCTATTTTGCAATTCATTTATTTCATATAAAATTTCCTTTTTTAATTCTAAAGATTGATCATAATACCAACTTGTTTCTTCTATTGATTTGATTTTATTTAAGGCGGCTTGATACTTTTCTTCATTACGCATTTTTTTTATTCGCGTATATATAGCAAGTTGTTTTTTCTCTTTTTCAACGTAGTTTAGCTCATTCTCAATTTCTATATTTTCTGGTGAAATCTGCTGAGCTTTAATTAAGTATTCACGCGCTTGATCCCATAAATGATTATTGCAAAAAGATTTTGCGGTTGAAATGTATAATTTTACATTCTCGTCCTGATTGTTGAACTCACTCATAAAAAAAGTCGTAGACATAATTAATGATAAAAGTGCAAGAAGAATAACTATGGAAATAGTTCGAAAATACTTGAGTGTTATAGATCCTTTTAATTTATCTGCATAATTTAATTTAATCCCTTTTAATCTATCAGTATAGTCAGTATACAATTTGGACAAATGGTTTGCTGTTTTTTTTCCTGCCTGAAAAATTTGAAAATGCATTTCTTCAAGATTGAATCCAACTTTTTGCTGATCTTCAGCTACTTCCAGGCCTTTTCTAATACTCATATCAGGATCAAATGATCCTTGCCTTAACATTTTAAAATCATCAAAAACAGGTTCGAAACTTCCGTATATAACAGTTGCTTCAGTATTATATTTAATATTTTGTTTTCTCATAAAGATCTCCTTGTTTAATTATTTATAATTTATTCAATAATAATACTTTGCCTGACAATTTATTTAATTTGTCGATCATGTCTCAGCAAAATATTTTAAAATGATCGGTACTAAAATGATCAAAAAAACAGCCGGCATTATTAAAAAAACAATTGGGAATATCATTTTAACAGGCGCTTTTTCAGCCAGTACTTCTGCCTTTTTATAACGTTCATCTCTCCTAATTTCTGCCTGAGTCTCCAGAACCGTTGTTATATCAGTTCCTTTCTCTTTTGCTTGAATAAGAGCTGAAACAAATGATTTTATTTCATTCATATCGCATCGAAATTGAAATTTTTCCAGGCCATGCCTAAATACAGGATCAGTGTTTAAGTCTATCAGCAGAAGTTCAAACTCTTCTCTCAATGGTCCTGAGCCATTTCTTACAACCTCCTCCATAGATCTTAAAAAATCTAAGCCCGACTTAACCGAGAGAGTAAGATAGTCTATATAGAACGAAATAGAATTAAATATTTTTTGTTTTCTATTATAAATAACCTCTTTTAACCACAAATCAGGCAAGAAGAAAAAAATGATGGATATAATCAAAACAATCCATATTGAAACATTTTGGTAGCTTAACATGATAAAAGTAAAGCAGAATCCAAATAGAGCTGATAACTCTTTTATCGCGTAAAACTCTACAGGAATTATTTTGTAAGGATTACCTGAGATAACCAGCAATTTTTTATACTTAATATTACACCACTCTTCAATGAACCTTTGATTAATTGAAGCCAGTAGCAGTATGAAAGGTTTAAGCATTAGAAATACATAATGCTTTTTTTTCTCATTTCTTATATATTTGTCTTCAGTTCGCGAAAGAATAGAAATAACCCAATAAATAGAATAAAACCCTGTTATTACACAGATAAATGTTGAAATATAAATAATAGTCATTTTAACACCTCCTTAAACCTCTATTTTTGTGATTTTTTTTATCCATATGAATCCTGAAATTTGCAGTAATATAATTACGCCTATGCATACTTTTCCAAGATTTGTATTAAACAGGTATTGAATTGTTTCCGGATCAACAAAATACATAATTGAAGCAAAAACGGCAGGAACAATCGAAATGATCGTTCCCTGAAAACGCATTTGAGCGGTTAACATCTTTATTTTTCTTTCGATTCTTGATCTATTTTTGATAAGGTCTGCTACGGAATCAAAAATAATCCGTATACCTTTACCCATTTCTAAAATAATATTAATGGATGAAACCATTAATTTCACATCTTCTAAAGGTACCCTTGAATACAGATTTAAAAGGGCTTGCTTTATCGGAACATTTATCTCTTTTACCTCATCTAATAATAAAGAGAATTCTTGGTTAACAGGCTTTTCCGCGTCATTTGCGACAACTTCCAACGCGTCTTCAAAATTTTTCCCTGACTTCAAAGCGTTAGAAATCATATCCAGAGCGTCCATGAAATTCTTTTCAAATTTTTTAAGCCTCTTTTTTTTTATCTGCGCGATAACGATCTTTGGCAACAAAAAACCAGGCAGCGGAATGACCACTAAATATAGTATGTTTCCTGTTAAGTAAGATATTAAAAGACCTATAACTAAGAAACAAATCAAACATATGATCTGAAAACGAAATAAAGTTTTTGCTTCCATGAATATAAACATCTCATATAATGAGTATGAATATCCTCTCATTATATTCAAGTATGACTCTTTTGCTGATTCATATATTTGCGTAATTGAAAAAATAAATAAGCTGATAGCTATAAAAGAAAAAAAGTATATAATATTTAAATCTATATAATGGTTCATGGCATCACCTTTCTTAAAGAATTAATTAATCTGTAATACATTTAAGTAATATTTAATCGTTATATTAACTTTATGAGCTATTTAAATCATAATTTTTATTATAAGTCAAATATTTTTATCTTATGGTTAATTTTGATCCATTTAAACATATATTACTTAATTATTTAATGTATACAGCTACTGAAAAGCGAAAAAGAAAAAAAATAATTTCAAGAAATCTGTACGCGACTATCATAGCTTGCTCCTTCTAACCCTAAAGGGAAATTAATAGAAGTAAGGCCTTCACCACAAAAAAATTAAGATGTGTTTATATATAATTGATAGTCTGTGTTTGCCAACGAAAACACTGAAAAACACAGCCTAATAAGAATATATTTGTTGTTGTTGCCTATCACGATAACAAAACCGATAAATATTAAACAATCCAATATTGATTTAAATAGAAATTTGCAGACTATCTGAATTTATAACCAGTTTAAATCAAAATTGATCTATTTTGATATTATTTGATTGACATGTGGGGTATAATTTACTATTATTGAATTCAAGATAAAAAATTGATGCGTAATAACCATTGGCTTGAGATTATTAACGTTAATGATTTATCTTAACCAAAAGAATAAAGTTTTTTAAACATCTTTATTCTTTATTATAAGTATAAAGCCTTATCTTTATCAAGATACAGGAAGCTACTTCAGGTTGTGGGCATAGCCCACTTAAATTTTAAAAAGTTGATGCAAAATATGTTTACATCAACGAAATACTTTAATTAAGAAAGGAGGCAATAATGCTTTCAGGGATTGTAAATTTTTTAAAGGATCGTAGAGGAATGGAGCTTGTCCAAGTCATTATTATAGCAATGCTTTTGGGTATTGCTACAATTGGTGTCTGCAAAGGTCTTAGAAACCAAATTTCGGATGTAGTTGTTACTATTGCGAAACAGCTTCATGGCGATGAGAATGCTGAAACCAGTGATCGTGGCGCGAAGCAAATTGAAGCTCAGGCTACTAAAGCTTACACCATGGGCAAACCAAACAACAATATCGATTAATTGATTATTCAGTAAGTGCTGCTAATTACTATTGGCAGCACTTAAAACAACCAAATTAGAAAGTAAATCAAATGAATATAAAAAAGATAAAATCAAACAGCGGATATTTTTTACTGGAATATCTGGTTATAGCGATATCTCTATCTAGTGGATTCATTTTGGTTAACAAGTTAATTATCCCGGCTCTGAGTTCATTCTATAACCTGATTGTTAATGCTGTTAGTTTGCCAATAGGTTAATGGGAGGAGAGCAAATGTCTCATCATATATCAATTATTATAAATATCATTTTGATATATCTGTCGATTTCAAGTGGGTATACTGATTACAGATATCGATTGATTTATAATACAAATACTTTTGGAGCTATTGTTACAGGACTTCTGTTATATAGTGCGTCATTTGGTCTGAAAGGTTTTATGTTAAGTATTGAAGGTCTTTTTTTGGGGATATCACTTGTCATTATTTTTTATATTTTGGGAGCTATGGGGGGTGGTGATGTTAAATTATTTGGTGCGATTGGTTGTCTTGGCGGATCTTCGTTTGTTTTTCAAGTATTTGTATATAGCACAATAATTGGTGGGATTATGGGCATAATCTATATTTTTTATAAAAAACCATTTTTAGAGTCCATACAAAAGTTGTTTTATATGGTGTTTCATCCATTTAAAGCACATAAAATAGAACAAATTTATCTACCATATGGTATTGCAATATCTCTTTCATGTTTAATCATACTTTACCAAGGAATGTAGCATAATGAATTCAAAAAAAAGTATAATATCACTCTACGTTAGAGAAGAAGGAAGTGCCTTAATTAGCTTTGTCATAGCTTTTCCTGTCTTTTTACTCATGATTTTTTCAATAATGCAAATTTCTCTTCTGTTTAATGCGAAACAACTTATTAATTACGCGGCTTATACTGCTGTAAGAACTGGAATTGTATCTTATGATTCAAATCAGGTAGATGAAAGTCAAGTATTAAATGAAGTTAAAAAATCAGCATGTGTCGTCTTAGCCTCAATTTCACCAAAACTTCGTATCGCGAGTTATGATTTAGAAATAGATGCCAGTCGGTTAGATTTGTACAGAGCAGGACTTACTGAAAATTTTATTGAACGATTTGAAATGGCAAAAACCTTAACATTGGCAAAATTAGAGACTTCTGAAGATGATTTGAGAGTCGAAATTACATACCACTGTCCATTAGTTGTTCCTATAATCAACGCTATTATTTATAAGGGCTACCAGTTAACTAGTGGAAGTTATAGTACATCTCATTCTATTAAATATGCATTACCAATATCTGCCACCTGTACTTTACAGATAGAAAAATTTAAATAAACACTCAAGTAATAAAGGATTTTTAATCATGACTTATATTCAGAATTTTAAACAAAACAATTCAGGGCAAATATTAATATCCGTTGTCTTTTTTCTATTCGTTCTCATAAGCTGTCTCGCTCTTACTGTTAATGTAGGAGATAGAATAAATAAAAAAATTAGAATGCAAAATGCTGCTGATGCTTTCGCTATTGAGGGAGGGCTGTGGTTTGCGAGAGCTCTTAACATGATTTCAATCTTAAACATCTCAATGGCTGAAACGTTATCAAGTATTATAATGCTCAAAGCTATTGATAAGGCGAATGCTAAAGGCAAATGTATTTTAAATTCAAATATTTCAGAAGCCTCCGAAAGTTGTGCTGAAGGAAATATGTCTGCATGCAGGTGGTTAGATAAACTTATTGAAATTGGAGTTCCTGGAATTGATTCAATTGATGAGTTTTACGATGATGAACTAAGGGAAACAATCAGTGATTTATGGGAAATAATGGAGTGGTTGGAAAAAGGAGAAGATCAAATTAATGCTTATAGTAATGATATGCCATTAATCGCAGACATTGCGAGCTCTGAAGGTGAGAAAATAGCAAAATTGAACGGTGCCGAAATGGCATTCTGGCTACCTAAAAAAGCTGGACTTCCCGTAAAAAAAGGGGAATTGACTGACTTTTCAGAAGTGTTAATCAATGGAGGTTCTGGAGTAAATAATTTTCTACAATGGAATAGTATTCTTGATATGAAATCTAATAATATAAAAGTCAGAGATTCATTAAAATACTTGTGGTTAACGTACAATGAAAGTGGACCAGGTAGTGAAGGGCCAGATACAAGTCCACTTATACCGCCTGTAAGCTCTATATATAATTCTGAAGTAGATAAAGTTTTTCATTCTCTCGGTAAATCTTGTGGTTGGGAGGACTATAAACCACTACTTCTCACGAAAAACTGGCAAAATCAACTAAACTTCCTAACCTTTGCAGGCTCTAAAAAAATAGATGAAAAATTGACAATTAAGTACAAGACAAACGTAGACTCTTATGACTTTTCTTATAATGAAAAATACGAAGGGGTTTATGCGATTGCTCAGGTCATTGTCTACAATCCAAATGATAAAGATCTTTTTAATCAGGAGTGGATGGCAAAACTTGTTCCGTTTAACCCTGATCTGATTGATTTTAAAAAAGATCTAAACAATTCAACCATTCTTAATTGGATAGACCAGCTGATTCTTTTAAAAAGTATTATCGTACATTAAAAAAATAAAGGGATTATTATGTCAATTATAAAAAACAACAAAGGTTTCGCGCTATTAGAGATGATTATTTGTTTTCCTGTACTAATCATTTTACTTTATACAATTATTTACCTTTCAGAGATATCAATATTAAAGGGAAAAACTTTAATTGCTTCCAGATATGTAGCCTGGGAATTAGCTAAAAATTATTCATCAACAAACGTAGAAAATTCAATTGATGAGAAAGTAAAAGAGTTATTTTTCAAAAATTATGAACATGATTTAACCATTCACTCACAGGAATATTTTCGGAGTATTCCTGAAGATCTTACTAAAATTCAAAAAACGTATTTTAAAACTTTACTTCCTTTATCTTTTGTTGGTGAAGTTACATACAATTTACCCATGAAATTTGGACCAATTAAATTTAACTGTAATGACATTTTTGGTTTAAATATTAGCAGCAATCATTACATTTCTTCAAACTCATGGAATGGGTGGGAAAATTCCCAACATGATCATTTTGATGATGTTATCTTAAGTAGACTAAAAGAAGATCTTTATTTTTTATTGAGGTGATGAAAAATGTTTTATCAAATAAATAGTAATATTACAGTGTATTATCTAAATATTTTACTTCTATTAAACTGTAGCTTAGAAGTATATGCTAATGATATTAATTATCAGCAAATAATCAGAAATGGTTATCCAACCTACATGACTGTCATGGAATCCAATGAGAGCGTTACTAAATTATTAGATAATTATCAAATGTATCACGCAAAAAAGAATTATAACTATCTACATGAGCAAATGAAAAAAAGAATTTCAAATTTAGACAAAACTGAACTATCACACGCGCGAAAAAATGAAATAATTTTAACGTTAACTGAATATTTTTCAAAAATGAATCAAATGTTTACTATTCGTTTTGAGCGGCACTCAATGGGATGCTTGGGTCTTTTTGAATTAGATACCACAAAATCATTCGATGAGCATCTATTTATCAACGCGTTGGTTAACAGAAAAGGTATCCATCAAATTGGTTCATTCCATACTATTATCGCTAATAAAAATAATACTACAACAAATGTTATTGATATAATATCTAATGACTTAGGATTTTTCAAAATTAATCCGCCACATCATCAAAGTAAACAAACAGAATTTATTCCATTTTATCCTAAAAGCACTAAATATCATTCCATCTCTGGTCATAACAAAAAAAGTATATATTCTCTGAACATGAATATGTCTAAAGACAATAGCCATTTGGTAATCAACTACTATCTTAAAGAAATGAAAGAAAGAAGATGGTGTACTACTTTTAATTCTAAGAGTTATATAACTTTTAAAAAGAAAAACAAAGAATGTAGTATTCAAGTTATTAACGACAATGATTTGACGATAACAATGATTTACTATCGTGAAATCATTTAATATTTTTTATTATTTAATAAAGGAGGTATCAGTTATGAGAAACAAAAAGAAATCATTTCTATTAATGTGCGTTTCAATCATCAGTGGGGTTTTTGCGATATTTGGGGTCAAAAACTACATTGAGGCAAGTATTAATACTAAACTTCAAGATTACGCGATGATTGAAACAATTGTTGCTTTTAAAGATATTTCAGCGAATACAGTTTTAAAAGAAAATTTTTTAGCAACACGAAAGGTCCCCAAAAAATTCATATCCAGTGATTCAATTTTTACTGGTCAAGATTACCTGCGGCTAATTGGAAAGCGAATTAAACATGATGTTAAAAGAGCAGATATGATTCGATGGTGTGATGTTGAAGAGCCAGATGATCATTTATCCTATCTAATTCCTGATAACAAAAGGTCATTGCTATTGAAAAACATTCAAGGCGTATCTCCTGTTTTAATTAAACCGGAGGATTATATAGACATTCTCATCTACAGAAAAGCTTCTAGCGGTAATGAAGAATCTTCAAATACGTTGCTGCAAAAAGTTTTCGTCCTGGCTGTAGGAGAACAAACATCAAAATTAAAAAAAGCCAATAAATCTTCAAATTCATTATCAGTGCTTGTTACGTATCAAGAAGCAAAATTACTTGTTCTCGCGCAAAACAATGGTAACCTTTTCGCTGTTTTAAGAAATCCACACAATAAAGATATTGAAACTGATTTAAGGCCAATTACTTTAGAAGACATTGATCCCAATGAATGTGAAATTAATTTAATCAAAGTAAAAAAATCGAATTAATATTGAAAGGAGCTTATTATGAAAAAAGGATTGCTTTTATGTCAACTGTTACTTCCATTTATTCTTTTTATGAATTTTTGTGAAGTTGACGCGAAAGAATTTATTATTCTTTCGATTGGTGAACAAAAAATACTTCAAGCAAGTAATTTAAGGAGAGTTGTTGGGGGAAACAAAAATATTGTCGAAATCATTGCTATTCCATCAATAGATCAGGTTCACCTTACAGGTAAAAAAAATGGAAGTACTGATTTTACAATATGGGAGAACAATAATAAACAACGAACGATTTCAGTAAAGGTGATATTACCAAACCTGGACCTGATGGAAAAAGAGATTCGCCAACGATTAAAAAATAATAATATTAATGGCGTAAAAATAAAAAAATCCTCACGTGATAACTTAATTCTCTTTGGTACAATTAAAAATAGAAAGAGCTTTCAAAAATTTTCTAGAATAGTTGGTTCATATGAAAAATCAATGCTTATCAACGATGTTGAAGTCAGTAGTGATTTGATAAATGTATTGATTAAGAACCTTCAAAAGGAATTGCGTACAGCAGACATAAACAACGTTTCTGTCAACTTAATAGAAAATAACCTCTTTTTAGAGGGTGAAGTAAAGTCTGATTTTATAAAAAATAAAGCGCTTAAAATTGCGTATAGTTATATCAAACACTTTGATAATATAACCATTCAGAACTTTATTACTGTGGGCGTATCATTGGATAAAATGGTTATTATTTCAGTTGATTTTGTTGAGCTCGATAAAGCAACTGGTTCTCATTTGGGTCTTAAGTGGGGGGAATCAGGTCTTTTGCCAATAGTCGCGTCTACTACTGGGTCTGGTGGTTTTGGTGCTGGAACTGCTGATTCCGGTGGTTTTGCTGGTCTTTATAAAATAACTGGTGGAGAATACCTTGTAACACTGAACGCCCTGAAAAATAGCAGCCGAGCAAGGATTCTTGATAGACCTAAATTAATATGCAGATCAGGAGATACTGCTCAATTTCATTCTGGTGAAACCATTGCCTTAGCAATAAAAACAGATGATACCGCCAGCGTGGAATATAAAAAAATAGGCGTGTTATTAAATATAAAACCTGTTGTTGACAGATATAATAACATCAAAACAACAATTGAAATTGAAAATAGCACTATTGGTGATGCTGTTGAGGGAAATATGAACTTTCCTACCAGTCGTGTTGAAACGACGATTAATCTCAAAAATCTTCAAACCATTGTCTTATCAGGGCTTGAATCTAAGAAAAACGCTAAAGAAGTCATCAAGTTTCCGCTTTTGGGTGACATTCCCATAATTGGTGAATTGTTTAAATCAAGACTTTTTTCCAATAAAAATAAAGAGTTAATGGTATTCTTAACGCCTGAAGTTGTTATTCCTAAACAAGATTTTGATATTGCTGATGATCACTCAGCAAACGAAAATCATGCTTTAGAAATTTTTAACAATAAAAAGGAGAAAATGAAGTTCAGTATTTTAGATTAATTTAAACATTTAATGATAAGAATAGGAAATAATTATGATTAAAATAAAAATTATAAACTCGGTTGAAAAATCTCCAAAATTGTTGAAACTTATTCAAAGTACTATCTTATGTGGAAGAGATCCAACGAATCACATTCAACTAGACGATTCAAAGGTAAGTCGCTGCCATTTTGAAATTCGAAAAAGGAATAATTCTACTTTTGTGTACGATAACGAATCAAGTAATGGCACGTACGTTAATGGTAAATTAATAAAGCGTTTAAGTGAGAAGGAAATAAAACTCAATGATATCATCACTATAGGAAATTTTCACATTCAAATTGTTGATATTTCGTATGATAATTTAGACTCTATATCATCTACAAACAGTGACAATGATTGCGAGCCCACTTTAGATGATAATTCTTGCTTCAAAGGATTTTATGAAGATGAGCAAAAATATTTCAATGACACTGAAATACTAACAATAAAAGCTAAAATTTTGCAACAACTACAGGACGAGATTGACCTCAGAAGATTAAAAGTTCAGATGGATATCAGTGAAAAAATGAAAATCGAATATGAATGCAAATCCATTGTACAAAGGATAATCATGAAGGATTTAGGACGTGAAATATCTCGGTTAAACCTGAACAAAGATTATATTATAAAAGATGTTCTTGATGAATCACTTAGATATGGACCCCTGCAAGATTTAATTGAAGATAATAACTCTGGCATTACTGAAATTATGCTTACACCTGATAATAAAATCTTTGTGGAAATAGACGGGAAAATTCGCCTTTCTTATAGGAAATTTAGAAATAAAGAATCTATAAAGGGGGTTATATACAGATTCTTACGACCTTCTGGAAGACGTGTTGACGAAGCTTCTCCTTTGGTTGATTGTAGACTACCTTGCGGTTCAAGAGTTCATATTGCCCTGTTAGTCGATGGCGCGAATATAACTATTAGAAAATTTCCATCTAAATCATTTTCAATCCATGATTTAGTTAAATATAAAACCTTGTCTTACGAAATGTCACGATTTTTAGAATTGTGCGTAGTTCATAAAAAAAATATTATTGTTGCCGGTGGAACAGGCACCGGTAAAACGCAAACCTTGAATGTTTTAAGTTCATTTATTCCTAATGATCAAAGGGTTATTACAATTGAGGACACTCTCGAATTACAACTTGAAGTACCGCATATAGTTCGCATGGAAGCAAGACCACCGAATAATGAAGGTATTGGTGAGATAACCATCCAAGAACTCTTCAGAAACAGCTTAAGAATGAGGGGGGACAGGGTTATAATAGGTGAGTGCCGAGGTAGCGAAACTGCCGATGTGTTACAAAGTGGATCTTCTGGCCATTCTGGCACGATGACTACTGCCCATAGTAATAACCCCAAAGACCTTATGCTGAGACTCGAAAATATGGCAAGTTTATCAGGTTTAGATTTACCAGGCAGAACAATTCGGCAGCAAATCGCTTCCGCCTTCGATATCGTAATTCAACAAAATCGTATTAATGGCAGAAGGATTATAACACAAATATCTGAAATCATTGGATTTGAGGATAATGAAATAATCATTCGAGATCTTTTTCTGTATAAAAGAAATTCTTCTGGCGGTTTTTTTATTGCCACTGGGTTCATTCCAAATTTTATATTAGATCTGATTGAAAGCGATGTACCCGTCGATATGAATATGTTTCAAAGTAATCAAATATTTAATTAAAATTCAAGCTGCTATCGTTTTTTTGGGTCATTTTGTCGCACTTGCTTTTATAACGACTGGAGTCCCAAAAAAAAGGAGCCAAAACGATAGTCAAAACCAAAGTTCAATATTAATCATTGAATGAATAATTTTTAAGGAGGAAACTAAATGTTATCTGTAAACAAAAACAAATTATTGGCTACTTTCTTTTATTTTTTTATCCTGATCAATATAACTTCATGTGGTGGTGGTGGAGGTGAAGGTGGAGGATTATCCAGTGGATCAGGGAGTACAAATAATAAGGAAGATGAAACAGAAAAACTTTATGTCAATGCGGGTATAGATCGCGCGGGATCTACAACTAAAAAAATTAACCAACCTGGATCTGAAAGTATTTTATTTGTAACAGGGCATGCGGTTGATGGTGTAATATGGTCATGGTCAGTTGTTGAAAGTGTACAAAACAGTATTTATAGACTGACTTCTCCTGATACGAATACCACAGGTTTTTACGCGAACCTACCAGGAAAATACAAATTACAATTAAAAGTAAGTGATAAACAAAATAATGTTGGTTCTGATTCACTTACTATTGTACTTAAAAACGATTTGGATGGTGATAGTATTGAAGATGAGTTGGATCCAGATATAGATGGAGATGGCTTTTTAAACGAGGATGATTTATTTCCCAATAATAAAGTTTCTCACCTGGATTTTGATGGAGATGGTGTTGGAAACTACTATAGCGAAGATGTTGATAATGATGGATTTTCGGATTTTACTGACGCAAACCCTATTGACAGCTCAATAACAGAAAAAAATATTTTTCTTGAGAATAAAGAAAACACGTTATCAAACCAAAATGATGGTATTTCAGTTTCTGAAAAAGCTGGTACAACTCCAATACAGATTAATGGAACAATATATTCTGAAGGAAATAAAACAGATATCGATTATTATCAAGTGCTTTTTAAAAATACAGGTTTATACACTATTTATTTAGAATCTCCTACTAAATTTACACCTATTCTTGCTATAATGGATAACAATGGAAATCCCATCCATTTTATATACTCTGATCTTGAATTTGAAAAAGGGAAGTCAGCTATATCTGCGTCAATTAGTCAAGAGGGATACTATTATGTAAGTGTTGTTGAATCATCTGGCTCCAGCAATAATGACTGGAAATACTCAATTCATATTTTTGAAGATGATGATTTTGACTGCGTTGATAGTAATCTTGAAAAGGCTATTGATTCCAACCACTTAAACGGTGATTCTGATGGCGATGGAATTTCTGATTATTATGAAATTTTCAATACTAAACAAAACGAATACATAGAAAAAGATATGGATTTAGATAATATACCTGACTGGTGGGATTTTGATTCTGATGACGATGGACTTTCTGATACAGTAGAATTTTATAGTCCAAAAGACAGTGAATTCCTAAATTCAAATGAAAATATCAATTTTAACGATGTTGATAATGATTCTATCCCAAATTACCTTGACACTGACAGTGATGGCAATAATATCAATGACTATGATGAGGCAGGGATTGATTACACATCTCCAATAGATACTGATTTTGATAGAATTCCTGACTATTTAGACATAGATGATGACAATGACGGTTTACTGGATATAAACGATGAATATCGCCTTACTCCACTGAATTACTCAGATATTTTTATTCAGGAAATATTTAATACAGATAAAGATATTGCCAATGTATTTAGTCCTGGCGATCACGCTATTATAAAAAATGAAAATTTGGAAATTAGTAATACTTATATTATCATCCAGGCTCTTGATCTCTTTTTAAATATTGAAGCTGAAAAAGGAAATGATAAATTGACATTCACATGGCCTGAAAACATACAGCATGGAATTGTCAAAGTATCAGTCGCTTTTGAGAACAATAAGACGAACGCCATAGATGTTTTAATTTCTGATCACGCCACACCGATTCTAAAGACTTATTCTCTTGACCTTCAAAGAAAAACGATTTCATTTTTTGGATACAATTTAGATAAGTCTATGAATGTCGTCTTTCAAAACGACAGTATATATCTTGATAACTCCGAAAATGATTCTGACAGTTTTAGTTGTGATATTCCAGACAATGGTAAAACCGGTTATGTTTATGTTAACACAGGTTCAGGCAGTTCAAATATGATTTGGGTCAATTTATTGAGGAGTGTCACTGGGCAGGTAATTGTTCCTAAAAATACAAAAATAGACATGAAAGACCTGATTATATCATGGTCAATTTTATCTGATGATATACCTCCTGATGAAAATGGAAATTTTACTACAAATATTGACATTTCTAGACCTACTATAGTCTCTGCTCTACTTGTAGACAATTCATATGAATCCCCCGTGTATACAACTTTTTCGCAAACAATCGCGTTAAAAGAAGATTCTGATCTTATTTTAGACGCGCGTAATTGTGCTGTCGCAATGGTTTGGTCTTCATATGGAATTTCTGAAATTGTTGATGATTCATTGCTAAAAGAAGTAAAAAATGAAATAATTCAATTAGAGGAGATTATATACTTAGCGAATTTAATTGAAGAAAAACAGATTATTAATCCTTATATGTTTAATTCAAATGATGCTGATATTAAAAATGCTTCGGAACAAGCTTTAACAAGCGTATCTGAGCTTATAAATACTAAATATAGCTATAGAAATAAAAAGAAGTCCGTTACAACTAAAGGTAAATTTGGAAGTGATGCCAAAGTAACACCTGCTTCAACTGATGACATTGATGTTTATGAGAGAGATGATACGGGTAATATAACCATAGAAAATGATACACAATTATATATGTCAGCAAAGATAATATCATCTGATGGAAAAATTTTAAAGGATCATATAACAGGATTAAGTAATATGATGTCTCCGCAAGGATATGGACTTCTTTTTTGGGCGTCAAAGACTCCTTTTGATGTACCCAATGGAGAAAATTGTACAGTTGAAGTGATAACAGCTGGCTTTGGTAAAAAATTTGACCCAATTGAATTGGAAAGTAAATATGAACAAGTTTATCGATGGTTGATTATCAGAACTGTCGTTGAAAGAATATTATGGCCTGCTTTATCAACGGTAGTTGGCAATTTCAATCCTGGAGATTTTGCCTCGATTTTAATTGCAAATACACCAAATATTGTTTCTATAACAGATGAATTTGTTCATGGAAATACTAAGAAAGGCGTGACAAGTTTGCTTAACGTATTCTGGCAGGACATTGCTTCAATTCCACCAGGTCCTATTACTCAAGCTTTAGCGAAGAGGTTAGGTAAAGACTTCGCGGAAAAAGCTTTAGCTAAATTAGCCGCGAAAATCGGCGCAAAATTTGTTCCTGGAGTAGGACAAATTGCTTTAGCTATTGAAATTGTTGGCTACATAAATGATGGCGCAAATGTCACAAAGGCTATTTGGGATATATCAAGCATTGACAGAGTTATTCGGTTTGAAGTAAAATTTCCTCTTCAGATTGAATCAATACAACCAAACAAAATTATAGCGGACCAAAAAAATAAAACTTTTTTGATAAATGGATCTGGCTTTTCACCTATTTCTAGATGGAGTTGGTTAAAGCGTTATTCGATATATCCTCATATTACATTGACAGATCAAAATGGAAAAATTATTCTGTTAGAAAGTAAGAATATCGATCAAAATGGTACAAAAATGTCCATCGATGTTCCAGGATCATTTTTCAAGGATATTTCAGGGCCAATAAAAATTTCCGTTAATCATCCACACGATAATAAAGAAGCTGTTACTGAAAAGAACCCTGCTATTTTTATTATCTCTGATATTGAAATTTCATCTGTTGAGCCTGATAAAGGAATTCCAGGTTCACAAGCAACAATTTACGGTGCTGGATTTAGCAGTATTTATATTGATAATGATGTAAAATTAGGTGATTATACTCCTATTATTCGTGACGCGACTGAAAATTCATTATCCATAGTGGTTCCTCATGATGTTCAACCAGAATCTTATAACCTCAAAGTTAGAAGTAGAGTAGATGGAGTTTGGTCTAAATGGTCAAATGAAGTTGTTTTTACTGTTACAGAAGGTAAAATAAAATTCATACTATGTGATAATGGAAATCGAAAAGATGATGCTTACGCGTTCTATGTTGATGGAAAATTGGAGGGGACTTTATATTCAAAAACATCATTATTTTGTAAAACGTTTAACTTGAATTTACCAGTTGGAGATCATTTCGCAATGTTATTGGGATTGGAAGCGCCAGATTCTATTGGTACATTTAATGTCCAAACAATTGGCATCAATAATGTTTCAGGAGATCCACTAACGGGTAGAGATTTAGTGCCTGGAGTAAAGAAAAGTTATTACTTTAGTGTTGATAACAGTATTAATACTCATGAAGTAATCAAACCTTTTGAATATAAACCTGAATTTGACCTTACAGAAAATTATTATTAACTTTTTTTCTTTTGATTTTGTATTTATGAACTGAGTTTTGTCTTTTTTGACTATAATCAATGAAAGAAATTTTTTACGATTTCAGGATAAGAGTATACCAAATCAAGTAGAACGCTGCTTGCTAAAGCTTATGGGTTTCATTCATAAAAAAAATGCCTGACAACAGAACCGCTCTCATTAGCAAGAGGTTAGCGTCTTATATTTTAAGAATATTCTTATAAGTATATTCTTATCCGGAAATAACCTTAGAAAAAGGAGGATATCTAATGACAAATGATGATCAAAGTGAAAAAATTCGACTATGGTATGAAGGTATTGGGGCAGCATTCTCACGAACAAGAGGATTAATGGCCCAATACGGTTGCCAGGATTCATTAAATCAAAGGCTTATATATTATGGCGTTTCTTTCCTTGTTTCAGTCCTTTATATTATCATAGCGTTTAATATTGCATATAAAGTGCACGATATCATTGTTCTTTCAATGATTTGTTATCTTACAGGAATTTTGGTTTTTATTAGGGCATTTATTCTGTTAAAAAGTATATTTCAAGCCCGAAATGCCGTTTATCATAATAAAAACATTGATTTAAATGACCCAATCAGATTAAAAGCAATTAACAGAGCGTTTAAATGGGCAAAGAAAAAAAAATATATCAAAATAAATAGTGAGGGGGTATATGAAATTGATCTCTCGAAAATTTAAAATATTGGGGTGTAAAAAGTCATATGTCATTTTTTTTTAATTTAATAATAAAAGTGTTTACTAAAAAAAACGATTGTACCAGCTTTTATCATCAAAACGTACAACGATGACAGTAATGTTATCTGATCCACCATTTTCGTTCGCGACTCCAACTAATTTATCACAAATTATCTGTGGAGTTTTATTTGTAAATACTGTCTTTATGATGACATCATTACTAACGTCTTTATATAAACCATCACTGCATATTAGCAAGTAAGGTGTTTTCTTGCTATTGAATTTTCTTTTAAATGTATCAATTGTAAGGTCCTTTGCGGCACCAACCGCGCGCGTTATTATATTACGTTCTGGATGGGTTTCAGCCTCTTTTTCAGTAATTCGTCCTTCACGTACAAGATTCGCAACATATGAATGATCTGAGGTTAATTGAATCATTTCGTCCTTGGATATTAAGTAAGCCCTTGAGTCGCCAACATGAGCACAAAAAAGTTTGTTTCTTTTTACAATAACAGCGGTAAGTGTTGTTCCCATATCTTTTAGGGATGAATCTTGTTGAGCCTTCTTAATGATTGATTCATTAGCCATGTAAAACAAATTTTTAATAGACTGAAATGTATTGTTAATTCCGTCACTATAGTAATTAGCCATTAATATTTCAACAGCCACTCTCGAAGCAACTTCACCTCCTGAGTATCCTCCCATACCATCTGCTAAAACGAGCAACACTCCTTTTTTTCTTTTCGCGGGAATACGTGGAGTATAATAGCCATAAAAGTCTTGATTAACATTTCTTGTTTTTCCTTTATCTGTTATCGCGCCAATTGTTATATCAAACATAATTGATACCTTTAAATAGTTCGGGCAAACTTTAGAAGTGCTTAACTTTTAATAATTTGTATACCTATTAGTTAGGCTGTTTCTGTAATATTTTTTAATTTTCTAAAATTCTAAAACATACACATTTAAATAAAGTGTTTGTATAGTGAAAATGATGTCGCCTTAATAACGTACTGATTAATAGAGAATTATTAGTCGTTTTTTTATCATCTCCACATACTTAGCAAGAAATAAAATAGTCATAAATGAAAAACTATGCAACATAAAAATGAGCAAACACGAAATCGAATTAAATTCGGATATCAACATAAGTGCTAAACACCGATGTTGAACAAGTACGCAACCGGTTTTGGGCTTGAAAAAAACCCTAAGTGTGCGGAGACAGGGGCTGAGCAAGTACGCAATCGGTTTAAGGTTTGAAACATATCAAGTGCGTGGAGTCCGAGGCTGAGCAAACACGCACCCTGTTTTAAACTTCTCAGCTTTTATTATGTAAAAAATTATTACACCAGAATTTAAATAAAATTTAATTACAATTCTTCAATAACCAAGCAATCAAGCGGAATAAATCCGCTTATTTAGGCGTTATACTCCCAATTTTGTACATTTGGATTATGTAACAAACTTGGCTATATCCGAACTTCTCAAAATGAAAAATACAAGAATATATTGAGAAATAGAGTACGCAGCCAATTTTATTTTGTTCAAAAAACCATGTAAATTT
>Ga0272440_1000511_pt1 | contig 32661 bp, 30 predicted proteins | sample SSMMMBAug17_FD_192440 | JGI IMG/M metagenome (GOLD analysis project Ga0272440, IMG submission 192440) | Marine sediment archaeal communities from Little Sippewissett salt marsh, Falmouth, MA, United States - SSM-MMB-Aug17 | ecosystem: Environmental > Aquatic > Marine > Wetlands > Sediment ... | reverse complement strand
TTTATTGATTCACCCCTTGGGACTGAAATTACAAAAATATACTCAAAATTGTCAGGCTTCTGGGATAAAGAAGCCAAAAATTTGCTGAGAAGGGGTGATCATCCCATTGATTTTGACCATCTGTACATTGTTGAATCCCATCATCACCACAAAAAATTATTGGAAATGGATGGACCAGCAATAATAATTGCCGGCAGTGGCATGTGTCATGGCGGACGCATTGTCAATCATTTGAAACTGGGTTTGGAAAAATCGGAAAATGATGTGCTTTTTGTTGGATATCAGGCAGCAGGCACACCGGGGCGGGATATTCTCAAGTATAGTCGTTATCCAAATGGCTATGTTATTATTGATGGTGAAAAACTAGAAATTAATGCAAAAATTTATCAATTGTCTGGATATTCAGCCCATGCGGATCAGGCGGATCTGGTTGAATGGGTCAAACAATTTCCTGAAAGGCCATCGAAGATCAAGCTGGTTCATGGTGATGACGATGCTCAGTCGGCTTTGTATAATGCTTTAAACATATAAGCAGGTTATAACATTAAAAAAAAAATTTACTGGATGAATTGGGCTTTTCAGCTGATTTTTGTATACCTGATGGATATTGTTTTCATGTTATCGTAAAAATCAAAGGCAATTATCCATTTATTGATCCAGAGTTAAATATAAAAATATTTAGTCGAATAATTCTCAATTGTTTGAGTCAGAATAGGACTTTTTATGTATGATATTCAATCTATTACAAATAATATTCTAATTGGAGAGTATTCTTTTAGCGATCATGCTATTATTGGAGAAAGAAACGATAGAATAGACCCAAAAGCAATTGACCGGGTTTCTTTAGATGGAAAAGTTAAGAAAGAATATCCAGAAATAAAAAAAGATAACATTTTAGAATACAGGCTAGTAACCGATGAAGATATTAATACACTGTTTAAATGGGTAAATGATCCTTTGGTTAGAAAAAATTCCTTCTATAACAAAAAAAGAATTAAATATGATGAACATAAGATGTGGTTTAGATCTAGAATGAAGAGTGGTGATTGTGTTATTTATATTTTTTTAATTAATTCAGAACCAATAGGTCAGGTCAGGTTTGATAAAGCGGCTGAATTTAAATCAGAAATTAACATTTCAGTTGATAGCAGCTTTCGAGACAAAGGTTTGTCAAGTGTTATGATTAATATTGCTTCTTCAAAATACAGAACAATATCACAAGCGAAAACAATGATTGTTGCACATATTAAACTATCAAATATGAAATCTTTAAGAGCGTTTCAAAAAGCAGGGTTTATAATGACCAAAACTTGCATTTTTAAAAATCAACAGTGTTACGAATTGATATTCAATTAATAAATAAAATTTATTTTTTATGAATATGACATAGGAAAAAAATGAAATCAATAACTGTAGGAAAACACAACATCGGATTATCAAATCCTCCTTTTATAATTGCTGAAATGTCGGGAAATCACAATCACTCACTCAATCGTGCATTAGATATTGTTGATGCAGCTGCAACAGCCGGTTGTCATGCTTTCAAAATTCAAACATATACTGCTGACACAATGACTATTAAATGCAATAATGATGATTTTCTTATTCGAAGCAAAAAAAATAATTGGTTTCAATATAATAACTTATACAAATTATATCAGACAGCATATACACCTTGGGAATGGCATGATCCAATCTTTAGAAGATGTCAAGAGCTGGGAATGATTGGATTTAGTACTGCTTTTGATGAACAATCTGTAGATTTTTTGGAATCTCTTAATGTACCTTTGTATAAAATTGCATCTTTTGAAAATACCGATCTACCATTAATTAAAAAAATTGCATCAACTGGTAAACCAATAATCATTTCATCTGGAATGGCGAATGTTTCTGAAATTTTTGAATCAACAAATACTGCTAGAGAAGCTGGATGTGAAGATCTGGTCGTTCTAAAATGTACAAGCTCTTATCCGGCATCACCTAAAGATTCCAACCTGTTAACAATACCACATTTACAGAAATTATTAAATGTCCTTATTGGTCTTTCTGATCATACACTTGGAATTGGTGTAGCCATAGCAAGCGTTAGTCTTGGAGCTCGTGTCATTGAAAAACATTTTACTCTGAGTCGTTCAGAAGGTGGTGTCGATTCAGAATTTTCATTAGAGCCCCTTGAAATGAAAATGTTGGTTGAAGAAGCTGAGAGAGCATATCAATCACTGGGCAAAATTTTCTATGGTATTAGTGATGATGAAAAGAATAACATTTGTTATCGCAGGTCAGTTTATGCAGTTGAAGACATTGAAAAGGGAGAAAAACTTACTATTAAGAATGTACGAAGAATTAGACCAGGTTATGGTTTACCCCCAAAATTTTATGAAATTGTTGTTGGTAGAAAAGCTCTGTATAATATTAAATGCGGTACACCAATTACATGGAGTTGTATAGAATGAATTGTATAATTGTATGTGATAAGCCTTGGACAAAGCAATTAGCATCAGCTTTCAACAATTATCATTCAGCAAATATTTTTGTTATCTCTAAAAAAGAGTTATTCTCTTATGACTATTTAAATAAAGTATCTCCAGACTATATTTTTTTTCCTCACTACTCATACCAGATTCCTGAGATGATATATAAAAATTTTGAATGCGTCGTCTTTCATATGACTGATTTACCTTTTGGTCGAGGTGGAAGTCCTTTGCAAAATCTTATTGAAAAAGGTATTTACAAAACAAAAATGTCCGCCATAAAAGTAACTGGGGAAATAGATGCTGGTCCTATCTATTTAAAACGAAATTTCTATTTATATGGTTCCGCAGAAGAAATATATCTACGTTCATCGCAACTAATCTATGATATGATAGTAGATATTGTTAAAAATAAACAAAAACCGTACCCCCAAACTGGTGAAGTAACAATATTCAAAAGAAGAAAGCCTTCTGATAGTGATATTAAATTCTTATCAACACTGGAACAAGTTTACGATTATATTCGAATGCTAGATGCTGATGGTTATCCATTGGCGTATCTTGAAACTGACAAATTTCGTTTCGAATTTTCAAGGGCTTCACAAAAGTGTGATTATATAATTGCAGATGTTAAAATTTTTAAGAAAGCAGAATAAAACAATATGAAAAAAAAAGTAGTATTTCGTTCAGATGCATCAGAACAAATAGGGCTAGGGCATGTTACTAGGTGTTTGGCTTTATCTGAAATGATAGAGGATTTATTTCAAGTTGAATTTTTATGTCGAGGCAATGATGCTCGTGTCAAACAATTAATAATGAATTATGGTTATTTATACAAATCTATTCCTGTTAACATACCTTATAGTGAGGACGCTGTAATTGTCAGCAAATATTCAAACAATAAATGTTTAATAATATTAGATGGTTATGGCTTTAACTCAGAATATCAAGCAACAATAAAAGATAACTGCTATAAACTGATATGTATAGATGACATACATGAGTATCACTTTTTCGCAGACATTGTTATCAACTATAGCTTAAAAACAAGAGTTGATGACTATTCTTGTGAGCCTTATACCAGACTATATCTTGGATCTAAATATACTCTATTAAGGCAACCTTTTTTAAAAAATTGGCACTTAAAAAATATTGAAAAATTTAAACCAGTCAAGAAAATAATGATAGCTATGGGGGGTTCGGATACAACGAATCAAAGTTTAAAAATCCTTCAAATGTTGAAAGAAACAAACCTAAATTTTGAAATCAATCTTATTGTTGGACATGTAAATCAAAATTATAACATAATAAATGATTGGATACAGTCAGAAAAAAATTCAAAATTAAGAATAAATCTTCTAAAAAGCTTAAATGCGGAAGAAATGTGTTATCAGTTTATCATAAATGATTTTCTTTTTACCACAGGAAGCGTAACTGCAATGGAAGCATGCTGTATAGGAATTCCTATGATAATTGGTATAATCGCTAACAATCAAAAGGAAACAACTTTATCACTTGAAGAATTTGGTGTTGCTTATAGTGTTAATTGTTATGATAAAATTTCAATAAATCTGTTAAAAAAAACCTTTTTAGAATTGATTAGAGATATATTAAGATTAAATGAGTTGGTTCTTAAGCAAAAAAAATTAGTTGACGGTAAAACTAATGAAAGGTATCGACAATTATTTATCCCACTAACATAATAAATTTTAATAATGACATAGATGGAATTTGTTAAATATATGATATTTAGTAGACAAAGTAATATTTTAGTTATAGTTGCACATCCAGATGATGAGGTGTTGGGATGTGGTGGAACAATCTGTCATTTTTCACAGGAAGGTTGTAAAATCTATTTGTGCGTACTAGGCGAAGGAATAACTTCAAGATATCAGAACCGAAATGAATGTGATTCTCAATATGTCTCAAACTTACATAAAACAAGTAAAAAAATCTCTAAAATACAAGGATATAAGGAATCGTTCTATTTTTCACTGCCTGATAATCGTTTTGATACTGTTCCAATATTAGATATTATCAAAAAAATTGAATTACTGATTGAACAAATAAGACCTGCTACCATTTTTACACACCATTATGGAGACTTGAATATTGATCACAGCATAACTTATCGAGCTGTATTGACAGCAACAAGGCCACTTCAAGACTTTTGTGTTAAAAATATCTATACATTTGAAATTCCATCATCGACTGAATGGGCTTTTAGCACACTGGCGAATGCTGGTTTTCAACCAAATACTTTTGTAGATATTAGTAAAACTATAGATCAAAAAATTAAAGCGCTTGAACTCTATACTGGAGAAGTAAAAGATTATCCGCATCCTCGTTCTCCTAAGGCGATTCAATGTATATCTCAAAAATGGGGCAGCACTGTTGGATTTTTATATGCTGAACCTTTTCAGTTGATCCGTTCAGTGTTTTAATAGTTTCTCAAATATTAATGAATAATTAATATTTGTCAATGAAAAGATAGATTCAATAAACTAGGAGAAAACCATATGGATAGATTAAGAAACAAGTCAGTTATTCTCGTTGGTGGAGCAGGATTTATTGGTCACAATCTTGCGATTAAACTCAAAAAACTTGGCTCGCAAGTAACAGTTTTAGATAGTTTAATGATAAATAATTACTACCATTATCTTAGATTAAAACACGAGCCAGGAGTTGAGGTTAGTTTAAAAATGATTGAAAAGCGGCTTCAATTATTAAAAGATAATGAGATAAAAGTTATTGAAGTTGATGCACGAGATTATAAATTTATCAACTATCTTTTATGCAGTATTCCATGCAATACACTCGTCCATCTTGCTGCCGTTGCTCATGCCGATAAATCAAACAAAAATCCATTTAATACCTTTGATCATAGCTTGCGTACTTTAGAAAATACACTTGATACAGCAAGAAGTGTTCAAAATGATATTGATCATTTTATTTATTTTTCATCTAGTATGGTTTATGGAAATTTTACTTCGGGAATTGTAACTGAAGAAACTGAATGCAAACCTCTTGGAATCTATGGGAATCTCAAGTTTTGTGCCGAACAGATTGTAAAAGCTTATCAACAGGCTTTCGACCTTGACTATACGATAATTAGACCATCAGCTTTATATGGTGAACGCTGTGTAAGTAGAAGAGTTGGTCAAATTTTTATTGAAGAAGCTTTAAAAGGCAATCCGATTAATATTACAGGTGATGGTTCAAGCCGCCTTGATTTTACATATGTTGACGATCTAGTTGAAGGAATGGTCAATATTATTGAAAATGATGCATCAAGAAATGAAACGTTTAATTTAACATATGGTGAAGCGAGAACTATTTCTCAAATGGCTGATATCATAAGACAACATTTTGATAAAATTGAACTTAACTATATGCCAAAAAACAGACTTACACCTGAAAGGGGAACATTAAGTGTTCAAAAGGCTAAAGACTTAGTAAACTATTCTCCCAAATTTCCTTTGGAAACAGGATATCCCAAATATATTGAATGGTATAAAAAAGAATGGAAAAACTTCACTTCTTAATGCTTTGGCTAAAAAGATTATATTGTTTACATTCTTAAATACAAACATATTAAGAAAGGAAAAATAAAAATGATAATCGCTGTAATTCCAGCAAAGAGTAGTTCATCAAGGCTGTCCAATAAAAATATGAGGTTAATAAATGGGCAACCAATGATATATTACTCATTAATAGCTGCCCAGGAATGCTCTTTAATTGATGAAGTTTACGTTACAACTGATTCTGATGAAATTGAATCCTATGCAAAAAAACATGGGGCAAAAATCATAAGACGAGGTTCAGATCTTTGTGGTGATGTACCTATTGTTAAAGTGTATGAACATGCTTTACAAACGATTAATGATCCAAAAGTTGAATACATTGTTGGAATTCAAGTAGATCATCCGGATAGAAAATTAGATCTCGCCAAGGCCATAAAATATATCAAAGAAAAACAATTTGATGAGCTTATTACTGTAGACGGCAATGGCACACTTAATGGATCTCTTAAAATTATGCATACAGATGCAATTAAAAATGGAAAAATCGCTGCTGTTGGAACCATGATGGATGACTGTACAAACATTCATTATATAGATGACTTAAAACAAGCAGAAAAAAATATTATGTGTAAAATTAAATAATTCAAAAATCCAGTAGGCAGCATTCTGTACATAGTAATTACGCGTATTAAACCATAATAATAAGAATACATTATGAAGAATACTTGTGGTAGTTCAATGCCATCTACTGGTCAATATAAAGTCATATATTTACGAGTAGAACTTTATAAGATTGGGGAAAATTTATGTTTACAGGAACTAATATAGTTATTACAGGTGGAACAGGATCATTTGGTAAGAAATGTACACAACTTATCCTAAATAATTATAAACCAGGAAAGTTAATTATTTTCAGTAGAGATGAATATAAGCAGTATGAAATGGCTAAAAAATATCCTGAAAATAAATTTCCATGTATAAGATTCTTTTTGGGAGATGTTCGGGATAAAGAACGTTTGCATAGGGCTTTTCAGGAAGTAGATTATATTATACATGCAGCAGCATTAAAGCAAATACCATCAACAGAGTATAATCCATTTGAGGCTGTCAAGACAAATGTTATTGGCGCACAAAATATAATTGATGCTGCGATTGATCAAAATGTAAAAAAAGTAATTGCACTGAGTACGGATAAAGCCGCTAATCCAATAAATTTATATGGCGCTACTAAATTATGTTCAGATAAGCTTTTTGTCTCAGGTAATGTCTATTCTGGAGGTAAAACAATTTTTTCTGTGGTTCGATATGGTAATGTTGTTGGAAGCCGCGGAAGTGTTATTCCTTTATTTTTAGAGTCCAAAAAACATGGAAAAATTCAAATTACTGATACGAGAATGACCCGATTTTGGATTTCTCTTAGCCAGGGAGTTGGTTTTGTATTAGATTGTTTAAAGAGAATGCAAGGTGGTGAAGTTTTTGTCCCAAAATTGCCAAGCATGAAAATTATTGATTTAGCAAACGCAATTGCTCCGGATGTTAAACATGAAATAATTGGAATCAGACCCGGTGAAAAAATTCACGAAATAATGATTTCAAAAGATGATGCAATTAATACAGTTGAATATGATAATTATTTTGTAATAAAACCAAGCATTTGTTCGGAAAATTATTATTCAGATGGAACATCTGTGGCTGATAATTTCGAATACAGTTCAGAAAAAAATCAAGTCCGGCTATCTAAAGGTCAGATAATTGAAATGATAAATAATAAAAACTGATGATCTCTTTTACTTGCTTTTGCTTACAATATAAAACAGCTTTTTAAAATAATTAAGTATGTTATATGAAACTAAATAAACAGCAATATATTGATGATATTGATATTAAATCTGTAATCAATGTTCTTCAATCAGACATTTTGACTGGTGGAGACAAGGTGTCTGAATTTGAAGATAAGATTGCAAAATATGTTGGTTCAAAATATGCGGTAGCTTTATCTAGTGGAACTGCAGCTCTCCATTCTGCAATGTTTGCATTAAATATTAAACCGGATGATGAAGTGCTTGTACCAGCAATTACTTTTGTCGCAACTGCAAACTGCGTGCTATATTTAAGAGCAAAACCAATATTTGTTGATGTATGTCCCGATACATTGCTTATTAGTACTGATGACCTTGTAAAGAAAATAACCCAAAAAACGAGAGCTATCATCGCAATGGACTACGGAGGTCATCCATGTGAATATGATATACTTTTATCAATTGCATCTACTTATAATTTATACTTGATATCAGATGCCTGCCATTCCTTAGGTGCCAAGTATAATAATCAAATGATTGGTTCTATTGCCGACATGACAATATTTAGCTTTCATCCAGTAAAACATATTACAACAGGTGAAGGTGGTATGGTTGTAACTGATAATTCAGAGTTTAAGAAACAGATCAAGCTGTTCAGAAATCATGGCATTAATCTTGATTACAAAGAGCGCGAACTTAATTTGACGTGGTCTTATCAGATGGAATCAATTGGATACAATTATCGAATAACAGATTTTCAATGTGCCTTAGGAATATCTCAACTAGAAAAATTAAATACCTTTATTCAAAGAAGAAGAAATATTGCCCAAGAATATAACAAGTGTTTTTTAGAATTGGATGGAGTTACACCGCTTAATGTTTCTGAAAATGTTTTTCATGTCTTTCATCTTTTTGTAATAAAGCTTGAAAATAGTAAAATAAGACAAAAACTGTTTCAAGAACTTAAAAGGAAAGGGTTCTCTGTAAACGTTCATTATCTACCTGTCTATTTACATCCATACTATCAAAAAAATATTTATAACTCGAAATTTTCTTGTCCCAATGCTGAAAATGCCTATAACTGTATCCTCTCTCTACCAATCAATAATAATATGAGAGAAAATGAAGTTTATGAACTAGTTGAAAATATATCAAAAATTGTTGGTAATTAAAATGAATATTGATGAACACCAAAATAAGAATAGAATCAACAGCAACAAAGGTATTGTTGTAATAATTGAAGCCTCCTGGGGGCAATTGGAATGGATTTTACCAGTTTTATCAAAGTTAAGAGAAATTGATGCTGATATCGTTATCGCAGTATTTTTTTCTCCAACATTTATAAGTAGGAACAAAGACAAGACAGATTCATTAATGCTTTCATTGTTAAAGGAGATTACAAACTATATATATTGGTGTTTTAATGAAGAAAATATAGAACAGGCTGTTACCAGTCTAAATTCAGTTAATATTAAAGTGATATTAAAAGAATCTTCTGTTTCAATTTTTGCAAAAAAAGTACAAAAAATATTTTATAAAGCACTCGTTATTGGTTTTCCTGATGGACCTCATTTTAGAGTATATCAAAAATTTAATAGCACAAGATATTGTAACCGATGGGAAAAATTAATGCTGGATCAAGATATTATGTTTGCTGATACAGATCTGGCCGCCCCATATCTTTTTGAAATGTTTCCTGATGCTAGAATGTTTTTTACAGGAACACCTAAGCTGGATTCGGAATGGGTAATAAAACTGATATCTCAAAAAGATTTTCTATCAAGCTCCGAGATGGAAATATCAAGTCGATTTTCAAAAGTATTTCTTTTTATTACAACTTTTTCACACCCTTTATATAAATATTTTCCAAAAGACATACAGGATTATGTGACATCTACTGTTATCGATTATATTTTAAGTGATCCAGATAATTTGTTAATAATAAAGCCACATCCAAGACAAGAGATATCCTCATTATTGTCCTTTGTAACAGATTACAATAAAAATCAATTACTGATTTCGAACATACAGGTTGTTCATCTTGCTGCCTTATCAGATTTTGTAATATCTGTAAGTAGCAGCGCAATTCTGTCTGCTTTATCAGTAAAAAGGCCAGTGGTTATATTTCATCCTTATGTTTGGCCGTCTCATGCGCTTTCAGTTGATCGATTTGGAAGGCTTTATTCTCAATATGATATGCTAAATGTATCAGTGTATGCGAAATCAGGAAAGGATTTAAAATCCTATATTCAGGATTATTTTAACCCTGACTCTGATCATAGTATTTGGATAAATCAGATGCAGGCCTACAACAAACTGATTCATCATGAGGTTTCTTCCAGTCACTATACAGCAATGGCTATTTTAAAAGCATTACATGATGAAAATATCAATCCGATATATACATATGAAACTCCTAAAAATAGAAATTGTTCTCTTATTTCACCACAAACGCATCAATTAGAATTGACCTTAAATAAAATGAATTCGTACATGATGCCGATTTCAACTAAATGTATTAAAGAAATGGCAAATGGCTTAAAATTAGAAAATATTGTATTAACAGGAAGTGTAAATGAATACTTAGTCAATGAGTCTTCAAAGATATTTGATCAAACGTTTGTTATTGAAGCTTCATCTGATCTATATCAATTTAATAAATTTAACTTTATTAAAAATAATGAAAAAATAGAGCTTATGACTTCCAGCAAAATTTTAGAACATCAAATAAGCAAAATTTCAAATAAATCACTTATATTTTGGCTGGATTCGCACGAAATAGCAATAAAAACGTTTAAAACAAAAACACAAACACCAGTGATTGAAGAGTTAAAAGTAATTCAGAAATATTATAGATCGTTCAAGAAAGTAGTTATAGTAATAAATAATTTAAAATTTTTTCAACCGGTTAAACCCAATGTAGACGAAGCCAGAGGTCAAAAAGAACGATGCTATCCATCACTCAAAGAAGTTATGCATATATTAAAAGAAACTGATACCAACTTAGAATTTTTTGTATTAGGAAATATAGGTATAATATATTCCTCTCCTGAATCTATTGCAGTTACTGATGGAGTCAGGGCGTGTACAATAAGTAGATTATTCGAAAATGAAGAAAACATTGAAGATGTATTATCGGCAGAGAAATATATTTCTCAATGGCTGATTAATGAAGAAAGAAAAGCAGTTAGGGACTTATTTGATGAATATACAAATGAAGAAGATTGGATGGTGGGTGGACACTTTGTTCTTTGGCGAGCATTAATTAACATGGGAGAAAAAAAGTATAACAACGCTATTAATGATTTTACTAAGGCAATCCATCTCGGATGTCATCATTGGCGTGTACTATGGTATATTGCACAAAGTGCATATTTAAATGGTAATATAAAATTATCAATGATACATCTTAACAAACTGATTAAAATAGTCCCTAATTTTCAACCAGTTGTCAATTTATATCATCAATTAATATAAATAGAATAGAGATACTAAAATGACTTCAAAAACAGCTATTATTACACAAGTAAGAACGACATCAACGAGATTGCCTCGTAAAGTTTTGAAAAAAGTTAATACTAAAACAATATTAGAATATCATATTGAACGTTTGCAATGGTCTGAACTGCCTATTATTGTCGCTACAACAACGAACAGAGAAGATGACATCATTGTTGAAATATGTAATAAATATTGTATTGACCTTTTTCGAGGAGATGAATTGAATGTCTTGAGTCGATACTACCTTGCAGCTAAACAATATAATATTTCAACTGTTATCAGGGTTACATCTGACTGCCCTCTAATAGATGGAAAATTAATAGCCTCTGCATTAACTTGCTTTAATAACTGTGATTACTTGTCAAACACGATCACTAGAACTTATCCAAAAGGGTTGGACTTTGAGATTTTTTCATTTTGGGTTTTAGAAGATGCATTCAAGAATGCTAAGAGTTCATTTGAAAAGGAACATGTTACTCCTTATATTTGTAATAATGTGAATAATACATTTAGATTAAAATCATACTTGAATACCAGCAACGAATCCCATTTTAGAATCACCTTAGACACAACAGATGATTTTATTCTTATTAAAGAATTGATAGAAAAATTTAAATGTGATAATTTGAATTATCAACGCATTCTTGAAATACTACGTAATAATTACGAATGAATAATTTATTTTATGGAGGATTATGACTATTTATAAAGTTTTATTGGTTGCATGTCGTTTTGAAAGGGAAATAAAAACATTAATAAAAATAAAAGATGCAATTGAAAACGAAAATAGAAATATTGAGGTTGAGATACTGGATGTAGTGAAGAATAGCTTTATAACTGATTCTTTAGATTTCTTTCCAGATGTAATATTAACATATCCATTTAATGCAATTTCTACCTCGTATAAGTTTTATCTTCTCAAGTATCTTCTAAATTGCCATATAATTACTTATCAAGTTGAAGGAATACTTATATATGAAAATGAACAAAATATTAATTTCATGTTAGGAATAGAAAAATATGGAAATACTTTAGTTGATTACCACATTTTTTGGGGAGAAAAAACTGCCAAACTAATTGGAGATAGGTTGCTTAAGCAGGGAAAACTTTCCTCCTCTGATAGAATATTACATGTTGGTTGGCCATATTTTGAAGACTACTTTTTCTCATCAGACAATGACAAAGACAAAGTTCCAGAATATATATTTTCTAAAATATCAAAAAGAAATCCACAAAGAAATATTTTGTTTGTCTCTGGATTTATGATGGCAGATTATTCAGATACTGATATCTTTCGAGCAGGTGATTTAGTTGATACCCATAATAAAAATGAATCTGAAATTAAAGCTGAGTTCTTGATAAGAAAAGAAATGATTACCCAACTAAGAAAATTTCGTTCACAATGGATTGATACACTTATTGAATGCGCCAAAAAGTTTCCCCACTTTTTATTTATTAATAAAGTTCATCCGTTGGAATTTGTCGTCAACAGAAACAAAAAAATTTCACCTTATGAAAAATTAAAAAAATATTCTAATATTCTGCTAATTGAAGAGTACGTACCGTTTTACGCTATTATTTCTTATTGTAGCTTATTGTTTCATTATGGCTCCACAACAATGCTTGAGTCATATATTTCTAAAGTTCCAACTGTTTCTCTTCAATCGAAATATTTGCCAAATGATTTTGATTATACAGTTGATTCAACCTTTGTAATTGATATTTCAGACATAATACAACTATTAGAGCAACATTCAAACGCACCTATCTCTTTTAAGCAAGATCTTCAAGTAGAAAAGTTTTTAAAAGAACAACTGGATATTGATTTAACAAAAAATATTCCCTACAATCCTTCACAAAAAATTGCAAAAATAATTATTTCTTCTTTTGATAAGCCACCACAAAAAATAATGCCTTTTGATCCATTTTTAACTAACGCCTTACAAAAGCTTTCGAAAAATCTTATTCAGATTTTTATGCTAAAAGCAATAGAATTTATTAATAATAAATCAAGAGATGAGGCATTAGAATATCTTGTAAAGGTTGAAATAATATCTGATTATTCAAATATCAAAGTAAAAAATTTGTATTACTTACGTGGGGTATGTTACCTTTCTAATGGAAATTCTATGAAAGCACTATATTCTTTTAAAAATGAACTAAGATATTTTCCAGACAATGAGCAATCAAAGTTGATGTTAAGGCACATCGAATTAACTCTATAAACCACAAAATAAATCTTATAAAATTAATATTATTTAAATAGCGAATATTTATTGAAGGAATATAATGAGAATATTATTTGTAATATTGGACAGTGGAATGTATATCAGTACGTTCCCTCAAGGAATTGCATATCTAACTTCAGTATTACTTAAAGAAGGGCATTATGTAGAAATCTATAATCAGGATATCAATCATACCAGTGATCAGGAATTAACTCAATTTCTTGATAATGAAACCTTTGATATTGTTGGCATCGGATCTATTGCAGGTTACTATCAGTTCAAACGCCTTGTAGAAATTTCACGTGCAATAAATGAATCAAAAAATAGACCTTACCTCGTTTTAGGTGGACATGGACCTTCTCCTGAACCAAAATACTATATCGAGAAAACGAATGCCGATATCGTAGTAATTGGTGAAGGGGAAAGAACAATTGTTGCATTATGTGATGCAATACTAAACAAGAAAGATTTGAAAACAGTAAAAGGTATTGCATTCAAACAAGACCATAAAGTGATTATAAATGAATCTCAACCTTTAATTGAAGATATTGATACAATTCCATTCCCAGCCTATCATAAGTTTCCAATTGATTATTACCGTCTAATTCAAATGCCTAACTCATCAAAAACAGATTTTACAATGAGGATAATTTCAGGAAGAGGATGTATTTTTAAATGTACATTTTGTTATCGAATGGATAAAGGATTCAGACCCAGAAGCGCTGAAAGTATTATTGATGAAATTGAGTATCTCCAAAAAATGTACAATATAAGCTATATCGGTTTTACTGATGAACTTTTGATGTCATCTGTAGAAAGGACAGTGCGTTTATGTGAAGCTTTTATCAAAAGAGGATTAAAATTCAGATGGAGTTGTAACGGAAGACTTAATTTCGCCAAAAAGCATGTTTTATCGCTAATGCAAAAAGCGGGATGTGTATTTGTAAACTATGGGATAGAATCTTTAGACAACAGCGTACTGAAAAATATCAAAAAAGGATTGACAGTAGAACAGATCATCAAAGGAACAGAGGAAACATTAAATGCAGGATTAACACCTGGCTTAAACATTATATTTGGAAATATCGGAGATAATAAAAAGACAATCATTCAAGCTGTTGATTTTATTAAAAAATATGACACGTCTGAACAAATGAGGACAATTAAACCTGTAACCCCATATCCTGGATGCCCTTTATACTATTATGCTATTGAGAATGGATTACTAAAAGACTGTTCCGATTTTTATGAAAATAAACATGTTAACTCAGATCTTATTACAGTTAATTTTACTGAGTTAAATGATGATCAATTCTATGAATGCTTGAAATATGCAAATACACAACTGGTAAATCATTATTATAATAAAAAACAAGAACAGTCACTGAAAATAATTCATGATTTATATACGAATAAAAATACTAATTTTCGAGGTTTTAGAGCATATTAAAGTATTTAATACGAATATGGAAGTAAAAAAATGCAGTCGTTTTTGACATCAAAACCAAGAGACTTTACTGTTGGAGAAAATAATGATGTAACGATAAAGGATTATGGAAAAGTTCAACTGCTGGATAATGAAATGATTACCTTAGTAACATCAAATACGAAGTGTAATGATATTGTATGCAAAAGTTGGGGGATTTATCCAACACAGTCTCTAAACTTCAGACAAAGGAATGAAGGCTTTAAGACTGCTTTAATTTGTAGTAACGACCAAAAGAGATTATACATTCCACTTGTAGATACTGATAAAATGGAATCATTCTTTCAATATCTGAAAAAACACGATAAAATTTTTTTGCAATGGCTTGATGATTTTATATAACAAATCAATATCAATAGAGAAAATATGACTATAAAAGCTGGAATAATTGGATTAGGAGTTGGCGAACAGCATATTTCAGGATACAACAGTCATCCGGACTGTAAAGTCGTAGCCTTATGTGACTTTGCAAAGGAGAAAAGAAAAGATGTTCAATCAAGACATCCTGAAATAAAAATGATTGATGATGCCAACGAGATTTTAAAGGATCCATCTATAAACGTTGTCTCTATCGCCAGCTATGACAATTTTCATTTTGAGCAAATAATGAAAGCGATTGAAAATGGTAAACATGTATTTGTAGAAAAACCTGTATGCCTTTTTGAAAGTGAAGCTCAAAGAATAAGGGAGAAATTAAGTCGAACACAATTAAAGTTATCCTCCAATTTGATACTAAGATTATCTCCTCGGTTACAATATGTAAAAGGATTGATTGATACAAATGAACTGGGAAATATTTTTTACTTAGAAAGTGATTACCAATATGGACGTATACATAAGCTAATGGAAGGTTGGAGAGGTAAAATAGATTTTTATTCAATAGTATATGGTGGTGGCGTCCATATGATTGATTTACTCCTTTGGATGACTAATGATAAGATTATGGAAGTATCATCATTTGGAAACAATATTTGTACACGTGATACCTCATTTAAGTTTAATGATATGGTTGTCAGTATTCTTCACTTTAAAACAGGTACTATTGCAAAAGTTGCATGTAATTTTGGATGTGTAAAACCTCATTTTCATTCCTTATCTGTATTTGGAACAAGTGGAACCTTTATTAATGATTATGCGTATGGCAAATTGTATCGAAGCAGAAATATTGATGACAGTCCTGAAAAAATTTATAAAAAATATCCTGGTATAAATAAAGGTGACTTGATATATAATTTTATTGAATCAATTATTAAAAATACGCCACCTCATGTTACTTCAGATGATGTTTTCAACACAATGTCTGTATGTTTTGCTATTGAAAAGTCAGTACAGGCAAGAACAAAAGTCAGTGTAAATTATATTTAATCAATAGGAGGGACTATGAGAAATATTCCATTTGGACGTCCAATCATTTTAGATGAAGAGAAAAATGCGGTAGTTGAAGTACTCAGTGGTCATATTCTAACCCATGGACCTAAAGTAAAAGACTTTGAACAAAAGTTTACAGCCTCTATAGGCGGTGGATATTCACTAGCTGTATCATCCTGTACTGCGGCTTTACACCTTGCCTATTTTTATTTAAATATTGGTACTGGTGATGAAGTAATTGTACCTGCTCAAACGCATGTTGCAACAGCGCATGCTGTTGAGTTTTGTGGTGCGAAGCCTGTTTTTATAGATTCTGAAGTTGTAACAGGCAATATTGATATCTCAAAAATTGAAGAAGCTATTACTAAAAAAACAAAAGCTATTTCCATCGTTCACTTTCTTGGTATACCTGTTGATATGGAACAGATCGAAACTCTAGCTCAAAAGTATAACTTGTTTGTAGTAGAAGACTGTGCCCTTGCCATTGGTAGTTATTATAAAGATATACATGCTGGTTTACATGGTGATGTTGGTTGTTTTTCTTTTTATCCTGTAAAACATATTACAACTGCTGAAGGCGGCATGTTTGTTTCTAAAGATTCCACTATTTCACAAATAATCAGTAAACAACGAGCATTTGGTATAGATAGACAACATTCTGAAAGGAAAATTCCGGGAATATACGATATTGACATGCTGGGCTTTAATTACAGAATGAGTGAATTGCAGGCTGCAATTGGTATTGAACAGCTGAATCGAATAGAATGGTTTTTGAAGAAGCGGAAAGAAAATTTCAATTATCTTCAAAATGAACTTAATTCAATTACCGATATTCAAATCATACAATCCGATAATCAATTATGTAAAAGTAGCAACTACTGTCTTTCTATTATACTAAAAGAAAATTTGGCTGACAGGCGAGTAGAACTGATAAATAAACTGAATGAATTAGGAATTGGAACAAGCGTTTATTATCCCAGCCCTGTTCCTTTGATGAAATATTATCGAAAAAAATATAATTACAAACAATATATGTTTCCAAACGCTTCATTGATAAGTAATGCTTCTATAGCATTACCAGTTGGTCCGCATCTTGACAAGGAAGACATGTATTACATATCCGAATCTCTTCGAAATATTCTATAGATGATAGCAATGAATAATAAACCTAAATAAATGGTAAAAAGAATGGATACACCTCAATTCTTAATGCCTGATAAATGGCTTTCTAAGTTAATGAATAAAAATACATTTTCAATGGATATTCATATAGCCATGCAGCAATCGGTTGATACCATTGAAAAACTGTTTCCGAAAAGTGACACATTTATCTTTTGTAAAGTTCCAACATCAAATATTTCAGGATCTATGTTTCTTGAAAAGCTTGGATTCAATATTGTTGATACCAATATTCAAATGAAGAAAAAATCAAATGTAGACAAAAGAGTTATTGAAAATACGAGATATGCACTTATAAAAGACCGTTCACGAATTGTAGAAATTGCAAAAAATAGTTTCATTTTTTCAAGGTTTCACTTAGATCCTAATATCGATAACAATATAGCGAATCTCATCAAAGAAAAATGGGTTGATAACTATTTTAATGGTGAACGTGGAAACTTCCTTATTGTAAAAGAAATGCATTCAATTATTGTTGGATTTCTACTTATCCTACAAAAAAAAGAAGATTATATTATTGACTTAATCGCTGTTGATTCGAATTATAGAAAATTGGGTATTGCCCGTGACATGATTGTATATTTTGAAAGTAATCTTGGTTCTGAAAAAACACTTATTACTGGAACTCAAATCGCAAACATACAATCTTTAAGATTATATCAAAGTTTGGGGTTTAAGGTGAATCGCTCTGACTATATATTTCATTATCATTCGTAATATTCGGAAAGAATTATGAAGCTTATTATTTTTTCAACGCGAACAAAACATCATTATTATTTTATTCAAAAAATTTATGATAATTTTGACATTCAACAGATTATATATGAAAAAAGAAAACTGGAACCAGCATATAAAACAGGTCCTTTTTTTGAAGTTCAAGAGGATGAATATGAAAATCGTTTTTTTGATCGAGCACATGGTCATTGCAATAAAGAGATCCCTGCCTTGCTAGAAAAGAAATCAGTTGATTTATATAATGTCAATCAAATGGGGGTTAAAGAATATATTGAAACATTATCTCCAGATTTGGTATGGGTTTATGGAACAGGTCGAATTGAACCAGAGATCATCTCTATACCCAAGTGGGGGATGGTCAATTTGCATGGAGGCATTTCTCAAAAATTCAGGGGGCTGGATTCTTCATTGTGGGCATTATACAATAATGATTTTGAATCTTTGGGATTAACGATACATTATATCGAACCCGACCTTGATACAGGAGATATTTTATCACAACACAAAATGGACATTGAGTTAGGGGATGAAATTTTTCATCTTCGATATAAAATGACCTTGATGGCTACAAAGTATTCACTGTCTCTTTTAAATAAGTTTCAACAAAAAAATGGTCCCCTTTCAGCGACTCCTCAGAAACCTGGAGCTTATTATAGTGCAATGCCCATAAGAAAAAAGAAACAGTCGTTAATCAATTTTCAAAATTATATAAAAGAAATATCGATAAATGTTAACAGAAATTGATCTTTATAATAATGCAATAATTTTGCTTTATCATGGTGTAACATCAAGTTACTATACTGATATAAAGAACTATTCTGGAAAGCATATTCATCAAGAAATTTTTGAAAAGCAAATGAAATTGCTCTCAACAAAGTGTTATCCGGTTTCTTTAAGATCATTAGTGTACATGTTGAGTACACAGAATAAATTACCTGAAAGAACTGTGGCAGTTACATTTGATGATTGTTTTCAAAATTTGTATCTCAATGCATATCCAATTTTACATAAATACAATATTCCCGCAACCTTTTTTGTAACAGCTGGATATGTAGATACAGATAGAATTATTTGGGCTGATATTTTAGAAAAAGTTATCGCATCTTCGCAAGATAATCAAATACAAATTGATTTTTTAGAAAACTCAAAAATATTTCCCATAACAAGCAAAATTGAAAAGATTAAAGCGCTAACAGAAATTAAATCTTATTTAAAACAAATTAATGAAATAACAAAAAAAGATTTTATGGATCTCTTTGTTAACAAATTTTACGTCCCACGTACTGAACCTGAAACAGATTTGTATTATAATTTAACCTGGGATCAACTTAGGGAAATGGATTCTCACTCCCTTTTTGAGGTTGGAAGTCATACAGTTAATCATGTTATTTTGTCTTACGTAGATATTCAAACAGCAAGAATGGAAATAATCGAATCAAAAAAAATTTTTGAACATCATTTAAATCATTCTATTGATTTATTCTCATATCCAGAGGGCCAGGAAAATCATTTCAATGAAGACATTATTCAGATTTTGAAAGAATACAATTTTATTTGCTCTCCCAGCGCAATTTGGGGAGACAATTCACCTGGAGATGATCCTTTCCATTTAAAACGAATTATGGTTGGTTTTAATGATATTGTTTTTCCATATTGGAATTTATAGTCTGTTCTATATGATAATCAATAAATAATTATTATTTTTTGTGGAGATAATATGAAAATTCAATCATTTGATATCAGTAAACAAGTATTAATTATTGCAGAAATTGGCAATAATCATGAAGGAAATTTTAATCTTGCAAAAGATATGATTAAAATGGCAGCAGATTCAGGAGCGGATGCTGTTAAGTTTCAAACTTTTTGTGCAGATCGGTATGTTTCACAATTAGACAAAAAACGATATGATCAATTAAAAAGTTATGAACTGACGTATGAACAATTTGAATTATTATCTCAAACAGCAATCAAAAATGGTTTAATCTTTCTCTCTACACCATTTGACATTGAAAGTGTTGATGCTTTGGAGCCTTATGTTCCTGCATACAAAATTTCTTCAGGAGATAATACATTCTGGCCATTAATCAAACATATTGCTAAAAAGGGAAAACCTGTTATTTTATCTACAGGCCTTACAACAATGAATGAACTGAAAAATGCAGTAGCGATAATATCAGAAAATTCTCCAATTAAAAAAAGCAGAGAAAAATTAGCATTGCTCCATTGCATTTCAGCTTATCCAGCTGATTTATCAGATTTAAATTTATTATCAATTCAATACCTAAAAGATAACTTTGATGTTTTAACTGGATATTCGGATCATGCAATGGGCATTTATAGCTGTTTGACAGCTGTTGGCGTTGGTGCACGGATTATTGAAAAACATTTCACATACAGCAAAGAAGGGCAAACATTTAAAGATCATTTATTATCAGCAACACCTGATGAATTTAAAAAAATGGTAACAAGGATTCGTGACATTGAAAAAATGATTGGTATTTATCAAAAAAAGCCGGCTAAATCCGAATCACCTCTTTTTTCCGCTGCAAGACGCAGTATAGCAGCTAGAAAAAATATTTCAAAAGGCGAGATTCTTGATATTTCTCATATTACCTGGATTAGACCTGGCAATGGATTAAAACCAGGAAATGAAGATCTATTAATAGGTCGTAAATTAAAAAATGTGGTACTTTGTGGTGCAATTTTTACTGAAGATGATTTTGAAAAAAAATGAAGAATAATGTTAAAATTTATATCGTATGTAATGATCCCTACCTGACAAAATCGATTATAGACGATATATTTGATGAATCGTTTCAGGTAGATTGCATTGTTCCCAAGTATGAGATTCTTAGTAATTCTATTGATCAATATACTGCCTATTACGCATCTGCCAGCGTACAAGCAGATAAAAAATTACTGAGCAAAGCCAAATTATTGAAAGTTATTGCTACGCCAAGCACAGGCACCGATCATATTGATAGAAAATTTGCTGAAAATAATGGGATACAGATAATTGATATTGCAAAAGAGTATGAATTGCTCGACACTTTTTCAGCCACAGCTGAAATGGCTTGGTGCCTTTTACTTTCACTGATCAGACATTTGCCTCAAGCATTTATAGATGCAAAAAATGGAGTCTGGTCACGACAAAAACACACAGGAATTCAGTTACTTGGAAAAACAATTGGAATATTAGGATTTGGACGCCTAGGAAAAATGATGGCTCAAAACGCACTTGGATTTCGTATGAACGTATTGGCTTGTGATCTCAATCCAATAAATGAGCCAGGTGTAAGACCGGTTGACTTTGACACACTAATCAAAGAATCAGATTTCATAACGATACATGTTCATTTATCAGATCAGACGCGTGGCATGATTGATGACACAGCTTTTTCAAAAATGAAAAATGGTGCATTCTTAATAAACACAAGTAGGGGTGCTATTATCAACGAAAACGCTTTGCTTGATGCTCTTATTTCTGGAAAACTGGCTGGTGCGGGTTTAGATGTCATCTGTGGAGAATGGGATCAAAACCTGGATAGACACCCTTTAATCCAATATGCAAATACACATTCAAATCTAATTATTACACCTCATATTGCTGGCTCTACAACAGAGTCAATTGAAGATGCCAGAATTTTTACAGCAAAAAAACTGGCAAATTATCTAAAATAAGGAAGCAAGTTTATGAAAAAAGTAAAAGTACTTTTTGTGTATCCAAATAGAGAGACAATTTTAAGAATTCCAATTGCTATATCTATTTTATGTGCATCAGTCAAAGATGCAGGTCACGAAATAAAAGTTTTTGATACTACCTTTTTGGGAAAACAATTTAAAACAGACATTCATTATTCTGAACAAAAAAGAACTGTTCAAAAATCAAAAATTGAAGAATACATTGGCGCGTTAGATGATAGACCTATAAATGAAATTGTTGCATCTGAAATTAAAGAATATTCACCAGACCTTATTGCTGTTTCTCTTCTGGAAAGGAATTATTCTCAGGCAATGTCAATTATAAAAGAAATAAAGAAAAATACTATTGCACCTGTCTTGGTAGGTGGAATTCTTCCCACAATCAGCCCTGATTTTGTTATTAATATTGATGAAGTTGATATGATTTGTCTTGGTGAGGGCGAAGAAGCAATTGTTGATATTTGTAATGCTATAGCGCAACATAATGATATTATTAATATTCCAAATCTTTGGGTTAAAAAACATAAAAAAATATATAAAAATAAATTGCGGCAATTAATTGATATTAATCAAATACCAGAACAAGACTGGACTCCCTTTGATCCTAGACATTTATATCGTGCATACAAAGGTAATGTATATAGAAATGGTACTTTTGAATTTGCAAGAGGTTGCTTAAAAGTTTGTTCTTTCTGTGTAGCGCCGCAGTTAAGAAAAGTACAATCTAACATTGGACATTATCACCGATTTAAAAATCCTGATAGAATTATACAAGAAATATATAATAAAATCAAGCCATACGACTTGAACCTTATCCATTTTGGAGATACCGATTTTCTTTTTGGCATGAAAAAACAAGTCCTTGAAACTTTTTCAAAACTATACAAAAAACAAATTGATCTCCCATTCCTAATACAAACTAGTGCAGAAGCCATAAATGAAGACAAAATGAAATTACTGAAAAATGCAGGATGTGATAATATTTCAGTTGGTGTTGAAAGCGGAAGCGATAGGATACGAAAACAGATTATTCACAAAAATGTTTCAAAAAGAAAGATAATTGATGCTTTTCAATTGGGACGCAAATACAGAATACGTATGACTGCAAACTATATGTTAGGTCTTCCAGATGAAACAGAGGAAGATATTATGGAAAGTATCCATCTTAATAGAGAGATTAATCCACCAGCAATATCTGTTTTTTATTTTACACCTTTTTTAGGTACTGAATTGTATGAATTATCTTTAAAAAAAGGATATATTTCTGGATTTAAAGCTGATACAAATGTTCATAAAGAAAGCCCTCTTGAAATGCCTCACTTACCGAAAACAAAAATAGAGGAACTATTGAATTTTTTTGTGAAAGATTTTGAAACATACAAGGATGAATACTGATGAACCAATTGACAAAACAAGAGAAAAATAATTATAAAAAAAATTGTATCGCTCATTATAATAGAACTGTAGAAAGATATATCCAAACTTATCAAGATGATTATACTGGTTACCCTGGTAACAAAAAACGTTATGAAATAATTGAATCCCTGATACAAAAACATTCTCCTGAAAAGATCCTTTATATTGGTTGTGGTGCTTGTATTCCAATGGTTAAAATCATGAAAAAATTTAATTGTATTATTCATGGTATAGATTTCTCACAAAATATGATAGACAAGGGAAAGCAAACGCTAAAAGACCATGGTTTTTCTACTGAATTGATACTGAAGGGTGATGTAGAAGACTTTATTTCCTTGCCTGATGACATATATGATTTTGTAATAGCTGCTGGTGTTTTTACGCATTTACCAGATGATAATACTGCTTTAAAAAATATTCATTTTAAATTGAAAAATGCCGGAATTTTAGCAGTTGAGTTTAGAAATGAATTATTTTCATTATTTTCATTTAATAAATATAGTTATGATTTTATTGTAAATAAATTGATCTGTTTTGATGAGTTATCAGATGATATTAAGGATGAGGTAGAATTATTCTTTAAACAAAGATTCAAAATATCCAATGAGGTCCAAATCTCAAATGAATCAACCTTTTATTCAAATGGAATCATTAAGAAATTTCATAATCCATTAACCATTCATTTTAACTTAAAACAAAATGGTTTTTCATTTATGAACAATTATTTTTACCATTATCATGCATTACCTACTTATTTTTCAAATTTTGATAATTATAACAATATTAGTTCTCACCTTGAGAATCCAAATGACTGGAAGGGGCATTTCTTAGCCTCGGCTTTTGTTTGTGAAACAAAGAAGTTCTAATTTTTCATTATTCAATAAAAACAACTAGCTACTTACTAGCAGTGCTAATAAATTTTAAATTTTATTTTACAAATATTATTGACAATAATAATAAAGTATAATGGAGGTGCTATTATGATAAAATATTGTACAAAATGTATGATGCCAAACACGAAACCTGATTTAAATTTCGATGAAAAAGGTATTTGCGCAGCTTGTAATAGTTTTTTTCGCAGAAAATCTATAGATTGGAAGCAAAGAGAAAAAGAACTACATAAGATACTTGACAGGTATTGTCACAATAACACGAATTGGGATTGCATTATTCCTGTAAGCGGTGGTAAAGATAGCACATATCAGACAATAAAAGTCTTACAGATGGGTCTAAACCCATTATGTGTAACAGCTACTACCTGCCATTTATCAACTATTGGCCGAAAAAATATTGAAAATATAAAAAACTTAGGCGTTGATTATATAGAATTTTCAACTAATCCAGTTATAAGAAAAAAACTCAATCTATTAGGTCTTACATTAGTTGGTGATATATCATGGCCTGAACATGTCAGTATATTTACAGTTCCTGTAATAATGGCAGTTAGAATGAGAATTCCTCTAATAATCTGGGGGGAAAATTCACAAAATGAGTATGGAGGCCCTGCTTCACAAGAAGACAATCATATTTTAAACAGGAGATGGCTAGAGGAATTTGGTGGCTTATTAGGATTGAGATATACAGACCTTATTGGCCAGGAAGGTATTACCGAAAAAGATCTGCTGCCGTATATTTATCCTTCAGATGCAGAATTAGAGGATGTTGGTGTAACAGGTTTCTTTCTAGGACACTATATTCCCTGGGATGGTTACTCCAATGCTTTAATCTCTCAGGCTCATGGTTTAACGACTCATGATAAACGAATTGAAACAACGATTGTTAATTATGAAAATTTAGATAACTTACAAGCTGGTATTCATGATTATTTTAAATTTTTAAAATTTGGTTTTGGTAGAGCAACAGATCATGTAAGCCTGCATATAAGGAGAGGACGGCTTACGAGAGAAGATGGATTGGAACTTGTAAAAAAGTTTGATGGAAAATTTCCCTGGACATATCTAAGTGAACCGATTCAAAATATTTTAGATCCACTATCATTAAGCATTGATAAATTTATTGAAATATGTGACAAATTCACTAATGTTAAATTATTTCATAGAGATAGCGAGGGGCATTTGATAAAAGATGTGAATGGCAATCTGACTAAAATAAACTATGATAACCAGTAAATATTTTTCTAAAGCAAGCATAATGAAAATACTAATAATTGATTATGGAATGGGGAATTTAGGATCTGTTAAATCGGCTTTTGAACGATGCGGATATGATGTAATTATTTCAAAAGAACCAAAAGATGCCGATAAAGCAAATGCTCTTATTTTACCCGGTGTTGGCTCATTTGATGTTGCAATGAACAATTTATCGGAAAAAGGGTGGGACGAAATACTTAAGATATATGCTTTAGATCGTGGAATTCCACTGTGGGGGATATGTCTGGGAATGCAATTATTAGCTGATATTGGATATGAGAATTCTAAATGTAGTGGATTGGGATTAATAGCTGGAAAAGTTAAGAAATTAATTCCAAGTAATAATCAGGAACATATTCCACATATAGGTTGGAATGAAATACTTTTTGAAAAGCATTGTGCAATATTTGATGATATTAAGAGTGGAACAGATTTTTATTTTGTTCATAGCTATCATTTTATCCCTGCAACAAATGACAATATTTTATCAATAACGCCATATTGTGGACATTTTGTTTCTTCGATTTGTCAAAATAATATATTAGGAACTCAATTTCACCCTGAAAAAAGTACAACTCCTGGAATGAAGCTAATTAAGAATTTTATTAAATACAGTTCCTAAATAAATTATAAATTAATTATACTCGAAGTTTAAGTTTTCTGAACAACTGCTTGATTTTATTCAATATAAAGTATCAAAATCTGATATGCATATTTTCTGTAATATCAGAAAGTTAGCCTGTTTTGAGCCCAAAAAACTTAAACATTGAGTTATAATAATTAATTATTGTAGGGAGATGGGGCAAAATAAGATTATGCTAAAAAAAAGAATTATTCCAACGTTGCTATGGAAGAATTACACTTTAGTAAAAGGAATTAATTTTGACAGTTGGAGGACTGTTGGCTCTGTCTTGCCCTCGATAAAAGTCTATAATTTTAGAGAAGTTGATGAGTTAATTATTGTAGATATTTTATCAACTATTAATGAGCAGGAAATTGATTATACATCTGTTGAAGAGTTTTCGCAAGAGTGTTTTGTACCTCTTACTATTGGCGGTGGTGTTGATCATATCAATAAAGTTGAAAAATTATTACGTTCTGGTGCAGATAAGGTATGTATCAATTCTGCTTCATATGTAGATCCTTCATTAATTGAAAAAGCGGCATATAAATTTGGTGAACAATGCGTTGTCGCCAGCATTGATGTTCGTAAATCTGATGGCGGTAAACATTTTTGTTATTCCCATTCGGGTACTAGACCGACCAATATTGATGTAATAGAATGGGCAAAAGAGATGCAAGACAGAGGCGCCGGAGAAATTTTGCTTACATCAATAGATAATGATGGAACAATGAAGGGTTACGATCTTGAACTTATTTGTAAAATTACAAATATTCTTAAGATACCTGTCATTGCTTCAGGCGGTGCAGGTAGTTATTCTGACATGCTTGAAGCTTTTACACAAAGCAATGCATCAGCAGTTGCTGCAGCCAGCATATTTCATTTTACAGAAATGACACCAAAAGAAGCTAAGAATTTCCTGGCAAATAATGGGATTAACGTACGAATATTCTAAATAATTAATGGAAAAAGTATAACATGGAATCAATTATAAATATTGGCCAAATAGGCTGTGGATATTGGGGACCGAATTTACTAAGAAACCTACATGTAAACTCAAGATGTAAGGTATCATTGGTAGTTGATCGTTCAAAAATGCGAATTAATTTTGTTCAGAAAAACTACCCTGGCATAAAAGTATCACAGGATGAAAATGACATATTCAATGACCCCAATATTGATGCAGTTGTTATTGCTACCCCTGTATTTTCACATTTTGAGCTTGTTTTAAAATCTATTGCTTCCCAAAAGCATGTACTTGTTGAAAAACCTTTAGCAAAAAATCTTATAGAAATTGACAAAATTAAGGAGGCGGCTTCTGGTAACAATTGCATTGTTATGGTTGGACATACTTTCTTATATAATCAGGCTGTTAGGTATATAAAAAATATAATTGATTCTGGACATATAGGCGACGTAAGATATATTACGAGTCAACGATTAAATCTAGGACGTATTCGTTCTGATATTGATGCGCTATTAAACTTTGCCCCACATGATGTAAGTATTATTCAGTATCTATTAAATGAGCCAACACCAGTCTCTACTACCAGACATGGGATGAGTTACATCCAGGATGATATTGATGATGTTGTTTTTTTAAATATAAAATATCCTGAAAATAAAATGGCCAATATCCATGTCAGCTGGCTTGATCCAAGAAGAATACGTTGTATGACAATAGTTGGGTCCGAGAAAATGATAGTCTATGATGATATCTCCGAAAATAAGGTTACTATTTTTGACAAGGGAATTAATCGAAATGCAGTACTTGGTGAATACATGGATTATGATTCCAATTTTAAGGAATTTAATTATCGGTTCGGTGATATCGTTTTGCCAAAGATTGATTTTATTGAGCCTCTTAAAGTGGAAATTGATCATTTCTTTGATTGTATAACAAAGGATATTAAATGTATTACTGGAATAGATCATGCGAGAAAGGTTGCTTCTATTCTGGATTGTACATGATTATTGTATGCTAATTATTGAAGGTAATAAATGCATTTTTGCCTAATTTAAGCAAACCAATTAAACCAATTGAAAATAATACTATATTCAATTGGATTTATTATATTTTTATAACAGATATAATAGTGAGCGCCTAATGACAAAAGAATTTGTAATAATTTATCCAAACGTTAGAATTGGTTCAGACAGTGTTATTGAAGAATTTTCGATAATAGGAACTCCACCAAATACCAAAGATCAAGATAAATTCGAAACATTTATTGATTGTGGAGCAAAAATACGAACACATACAGTTATTTATGCAGGAAATTCAATTGGTAGGAACTTTCATACTGGTAATAAAGCAAATATTCGAGAGCAATGCCAAATTGGCGACAATGTAAGCATTGGTGCTTTGTCAGTAGTTGAGCACCATGTAAAAATTGGCAATTTAGTACGTATTCATTCTCAGGTCTTTATCCCTGAATACACCATTATTGAAGACAATGTATGGATTGGACCGAATGTTGTTTTTACGAATTCAAAATATCCCAACTCACCGAATTCAAAAAAGAATCTAAAGGGATGTTATATAAAAAAAAATGTTATTATCGGTGCTAATTGTACTATTTTACCAGGTATTACTATTAGTGAAAAAGCAGTTATTGGTGCCGGTGCCGTTGTAACAAAAGATGTAAAATCAAAAACTGTAGTTGCGGGTAATCCCGCAAAAATTATTAATAATATAGACAACTTACCTTATTCTATTTAATAATAATCATTGAAATAATAATTTGCATTATTTATAATTATAGAAATGATGGAGAAAAAATGTCAGAAAATTCAAAAATTCCGCTTGTTGATTTAAAAAAACAATATACAAACATAAAAGATGAAGTTCAGGAGGCTATTAATAATGTAATTAATGAAACAGCATTTATCAAGGGAAAATTTGTTGATGAGTTTGAAAAAAACTTTGCAAAGTATTGTGGCGCGAAACATTGTATTGGAGTGGGTAATGGAACCGATGCACTTATTATTGCTTTACAAGCATATAATATTGGTCCGGGAGATGAAGTCATTGTTCCTGCAAATTCATTTATTGCAACATCTGAAGCAGTAACAAGGGTAGGTGCAAATGTTGTTTTTGTAGATTGTCAACCAGCTTCATATAATATTGATCCTCAATTGATTGAATCGAAAATTACGTCAAAAACAAAAGCGATCATTCCTGTACATCTGTTCGGGCAACCAGCAGATTTGGATTTGATCTGTGAAATTTCAAAGAAACACAATCTGATTGTTGTTCAAGATTGCGCTCAGGCACACGGAGCAAAATATAAAGGAAAAGAACTTGCAACATTTGGTGATCTCTTATGCTTTAGTTTTTATCCTGGAAAAAATCTAGGTGCATTTGGAGATGCAGGTGCCATTGTGACAAATACCGATTCAAAGGCCGAATATATTAGAATGCTAGCAAATCATGGACGCAAGGTAAAATATGATCATGATTTTGAAGGTATGAATAGCCGATTGGATGGTATCCAGGCCGCAATATTAAATGTTAAATTGCAATATCTCGATCAATGGAATCATAATCGAATTAAAAATTCACAGAAATATAATGAATATTTAAAAAATATTGGGCAAGTGCATCTTCCATATGTAAATGATAATGTTAAACATGTGTATCATCTATATGTAATTCGAACAGAAGAAAGAAAAGACCTCATTGACCATTTAATAAAAAGGAACATTGCATCTGGTATACATTATCCTAAAGCGTTACCCAACTTAAAAGCTTATCGACATCTCGGGTGTTCAAGTCATGAATTTCCTGTATCAACGAAATACCAGGATGAAATATTATCCTTGCCAATGTATCCAGAACTTTCAATTGAAGATATTAATAGAATTAGTAAAGCGATCAAATCATATTATCTCTAAATTTTTCAAGTCTTATTAATGGGTGTCAAAATGAAAGAACATGATATACGTCCTGATTATATGATGAAAAAAATAATGGATTTGGCCATGATTGATATAAATTCAATTATGCAGCATAAAAAAGATTTTATTCAAGTAGCATGCCCCGCATGCGAATCCAATGATTATGATTTTTGTTTTACAAAAAATGGATTTCATTTTGTTAACTGTAATCAATGTGAAACTCTATATATAAATCCTAGACCAAACCCAGAACTTTTGAATAAGTTTTATAATAACTCAAAAGAAACCCAATATTGGAACCAGGAAGTATATCCAAAAAATGAAAAAGCAAGACGAGATAAAATTTTTGCACCAAGGGCTAAAAAAGTAGTTGAACTTTGTCTCCGATACAATGTTTCTACAGATGTTTTATTAGATGTGGGGGCTGGTTTTGGTACATTTTGTGAAGAAGTCTCTAAACTTTTTTTTTTCAAAAAAGTTATTGCAGTTGAACCATCCGAATCTCTTGCATTAAGCTGTCAAAATAAAGGAATAGAAGTAATTCAAAAACCGATAGAAGATTTAGGGCTGAATCCTGTTAATGTAATAACTAATTTTGAGCTAATCGAACATCTGTTTTGGCCAAAAGATTTTATTATCAGTTGCGCAAATGCTTTAACGACAGATGGTTTGCTTTTTTTGTCAACGCCCAATATAAAAGGTTTTGATCTTCTTACATTAAAGGAGTTGTCGGACAACATTGTCGGGCCAAGACACCTTAACTATTTTCATCCTCATTCTCTTAAATATCTTCTGGAGAAGTGTGGTTTCATGGTTATTGAAATACTAACACCTGGTAAATTAGATGCTGAACTTGTTAGAAAAAAAATCTTAAGTAACGCATTTGATATATCTCATAACCCTTTTCTTAAGCTAATACTAATTGAACAATGGAATTCTCTAGGCAATAGCTTTCAGGCTTTTCTTGCAGAAAACCTTTTAAGTTCTCATTTATGGATTGTTGCTCAAAAAAAACAATACGAGCCAAAGGCATAAATCTTGCGTAGAGAAACCAAAATTGGACAATCATAATATGAAGTTTATTCAAATACACACATTTTACGATAATTACCTTAAGGATTTCTATCATCGAAACCCACACCTTATGAATGCAAGTTATGATGAGCAAATAAACTCATTAATTTTTGATGGTTTTAGCGCATCACACATGATTGCTCCTTATCTTAAAAATCTTGGATATGACTCCTATCTCATAGTTGCGAATTGTTTGCCCGCCCAACTTCAGTGGATAAAAGAAAAAGGTTTTAATTTGAACCTTTCAATGACTCGAATGGAAGAAATAGTGAAGATGCAAATTGACTATATGAAACCAGATATTTTATATCTTACTGATCCCATAACATTTGACGACTATTTTTTGAAAATGTTAACACGTAAACCTTATTTTACAATGGGTTGGAGAGCTGCATCCTTTCGGAAGGAAACCAGGCTGACAGAGTTTGATTTGATGCTTTCAAATGCAGATGTTTGTCAAAAGATGGCACTAGATCATGGTGCAAAGAATTTTGAATTTTTTTTTCCTGGTTTTCCATCTTTTATATCCGATGCTGTAAAAAAAGAATCTCACAAATGGGATATTGTTTTTTCAGGGAATATAACACATAGTCACAAAAATAGACTTGATTATTTAGCACGTGTTGCAGAACTTTCAGGAATAAACAGTTTTTCAAGAGCCTTTTTTATTCCAGCGAATCAACCAAATGAATTACCAAAGAGTATACAAGAATTTAATCACGGTGCTCGCTGGGGAATAGAAATGTATAGAGCGTTGAAATCTGGAAAAATTTCGTTAAATATTGATATTGATTTTGGTGATGGTGGAAATATGAGACTATTTGAAACAACGGGGATTGGTACTTTTACGCTGACACAATATCATGACAGAATTAAGCAGTACTTTGATCCAGGTGTTGAAATTGAAACATTCAAAACATATAATGACTTGATTTTTAAAATACAACATTATCTGTCCTATCCAGAACAAAGAGAAATCATTGCACGTAGAGGTCAAGAAAAGTGCCTACAACAATATTCAATGGATAATAGAGCAAAAGAGTTTGACAGAGTCATTCGCAAATATCTTGATCAAAAAAGCAACAAACTGCATTCAAAAACAAACAGGTTAGACAATGAATTAAGAGACAAAGCAATCGCCCACATCAATCAAAAAGAATACCAAAAAGCGTTTAATTTAATTATCCAGGCAAAATCCCTAAGAAAACCTGTTTTTAATCTTGATTACCTGAAAGCCATTTGTTTTTTGAATATGAACAGACCTTTTGATGCAAAAGAATCTCTAAAAGAAGAATTACGTTTTTTTCCAAAAAATGAAGATGCACAAAAACTACTGGATCAAATTTCAGCGCACTATGCACAACCAGCACCAAAAATATATAACGATTCTGAATTTAATGAACTTTATAAGCAAATCCAACCATATACTATGGTATCTGAAAGAAGACTATTATCTTTATTTGTCCTTTCACGCCATATTTGCATCAATGATTTACCTGGCAATTT
>Ga0272440_1000510_pt1 | contig 32806 bp, 25 predicted proteins | sample SSMMMBAug17_FD_192440 | JGI IMG/M metagenome (GOLD analysis project Ga0272440, IMG submission 192440) | Marine sediment archaeal communities from Little Sippewissett salt marsh, Falmouth, MA, United States - SSM-MMB-Aug17 | ecosystem: Environmental > Aquatic > Marine > Wetlands > Sediment ... | reverse complement strand
TCATGACTGTAATGCATAGTTTTCTCGAATCCTGGGATGCATCTTTTTAAAACTGAAATATACGAGTAGACTTAACAGAAAAAGAACTCCCCAGAGATCCATCGAAGGTACAGCCACAGGAACAGCCATGATGTTTCCGATCAGAATGCCACTGTTTTTACTAACAGTGTAAACCCAGGATGAATCATTCAAGTTAATGTTGTCATCTCCTGTGGATCCACGATACTGGTCCCAGATACGAAAAGTGATATCTCCTGGATAACCATTCATATAATCCATATTGGGCTTAAATCTCAATCGCGTTTGATTGTCATCAGCCAGTAACAGGGCTTTTTCATTAGATGCAGAAAATATATCTGTCCATGATTGACCATTGTTTGTACTGTATTGCCATTGACCATTGGTATTACTTACATTGGTTATGGCCACCCCAAAATCAGTGTCCATATCAATATCAGAATATGTATCTGGCATTTGTTTAAGAACTTCACGAATTGTTGCCCCATCAAATTCATCAGGGTTCACAGTTAAATTATCAGCAACAAAATAGTCATCTGTGCCATTGAAATTGGGCGCATTATTTCGCGCAAGCATCAGAACATAGCCAGAGTTTGCCTGAGTTGAATATGACGTATTTGATATCTTCATGGGCGTCATGTTTTGACCAAGAATAATTGTTCTTATCTGAAATTGTGTTCCAATTAATTGTCCACCACCACCACTAAATACGGGTCGTTCCACCTGATATTCAGCAATCGCAATATCTGTACAAATAATTAATAATGCACTCGTTAATAAAAACTTATGAATCAAACGCATCGATTCCTCCTTTTTTTTAGTGTTATCAGTTTCTTATCATCTAAATGTATAGAGATAATGATATATTGGTTGTTTCCTCTTATGATCAATAGTTGTATCCTGGTTTTTTGTTTATTTGATTTAGGAATGTCTGAAAATAAATTTACTGTTTTGAATTAACTTTTTCATATAACAGATTTGAAAGAAAAAATCAAGTTAATATTCATATTTTTTTATAATTTTGTTGAGATAAGTAACTGATCATAAATTATTAAATAATTTGCCAGGTTCTTTATACAGTTTTTTACTTTTCTGTAGATCTGACTTGTGTTTGTGATTATTGCTGATAATTTCTTATTCATGTATCATCTGTAATGCACATGCAATAATATGCTGCGCAGTTATACCATATTTTTTACGTAATTGATTTTGTGTCCCATGAGGGATAAACTGATCTGGAAGTCCAATTCGTCTTACCCGAACATGTGGCGCATCATGATCGGAGAGCAATTCGAGAATTGCACTTCCAAACCCCCCTTGAAGCGCATTCTCCTCAATTGTGATAATACGTGTGTGTTTTTCAACAAGAGGTAATAAATGTTCTGCATGCAGTGGCTTGACAAATCGACAATTTACAACTGTGGTATCAACTTTGTGTTTCAATAATACTTTTCTGGCAACAAGGGCATCATTGACAGTATGGCCAATGGCAAGAATTAAAAGATCATGTCCATTTGCCAATATTTGTGTTTCACCCAAAGGAATATGTGACATCGGTCCATCTGTCGATACGCCAATGCCTTGACCGCGAGGATATCTGATGGCTATGGGGCCATTGTGTTGAAGTGCGGTAAATAACATATGTCGCAATTCAGACTCATCTTTTGGTGCCATGACAACCATATTTGGCAAGTGACGTAAATATGACAGATCAAATTGTCCCTGATGGGTTGGGCCATCCTGCCCCACAATCCCGCCACGATCAATCGCAAAGACAACGGGCAAAGCATCCAGACAGACATCATGAATAATTTGATCGTAAGCGCGTTGTAAAAACGTTGAATATATGGCCACCACAGGTTTTAAGCCTTCAGCAGCCATACCTGCTGCAAATGTAACCCCATGCTGCTCTGCAATGCCAACATCAAAAAAACGATCTGGAAACTGTTCGGCAAATCGTGCAAGGCCTGTTCCTTCGGGCATAGCAGCGGTAACCGCGACAATTCTGTCATCATTTGATGCCACCTCAATCAATGTATTCCCAAATACTTGGGTGTATGTGAGCGGCGCCTTTGATGCTTTTTTAATAGAAATGCCATTTTGAATATCAAACGCCCCGACACCATGATAATAAACCGGATTTTTTTCTGCCGGTTCATACCCTTTCCCTTTTGTTGTCACAACATGTAGTAAAACAGGTTCATCAATATCACGAATATTTTGTAAAATTCGGATCAGATGTTTTAAATGATGTCCATTGATGGGTCCGAAATAATCAAAATTGAAAGCTTCAAATAGCATTCCTGGCGTGATGAAAGTTTTCATCACGTCTTCACTGCGTTTTGCAAAATTGTAAAAAGGTGCACCCACACCCGGAATCCTTTTCAGAAATTCACCGATACCATGCTTGATATTTTGCGGAAATTTATGCGACAATTTTCGGCTCAAGAATGACGATATTGCACCAACATTTCTTGAGATAGACATATCATTATCATTTAATATAACAATCAGATCTTTGTGAATATCACCGGCCTGATTCAGCGCCTCATATGCAAGACCGGCAGTCATTGAACCATCGCCAATCACAGCAATCACTTTAGAGCGTCGATTCATTAAGTGGCGCGCACAGGTCATTCCCAATCCTGCAGAAATTGAGGTCGAGCTGTGACCCGTACTAAAGGTATCGTATTCACTATCATTTCGACGAATAAAACCGGATAGGCCATCAATTTGACGCAATGTATGAAATTGACTTTTTCTGCCAGTCAAAATTTTGTGTGCATAGCTTTGATGCCCCACATCCCAGATAATGGTATCTCCTGGTGTATCAAATACGTAATGAAGCGCGATTGTCAATTCGACAACGCCCAGACTTGATGCCAAATGTCCGCCTGTTTTTGATACAGTGTCAACAATTAAGTTGCGGAGTTCCTCAGCCAGTGCGGGTAATAGCGTGATGTTTATATTTTTTAAATCATCAGGTGTTTGTATGAGCTGTAAGCATTTCATGATAATCGTTAGAAACCACTTGCTGAATAATAGTGTTTTTGAATCCACTCTCTATAAGCGCCAGTTTTAACCTGGTCAATCCATTCTTTATTATCCATATACCATTTGACAGTCTTTTCAATACCGGATTCAAAGGATTCCTTTGGGTGCCATTTAAGTGTTTGTTTCAGCTTCGTACAATCAATGGCATAACGATGATCATGTCCGGGCCGATCAGTGACATAAGTGATTAACGATCGATAGCTTTTGCCATTAAGGGGAGCAAGTCGATCAAGAATATCACAAATATTTTCAACGACTTCTTTATTTTGCTTTTCTGCATCTCCGCCAATAATAAAGGTTTCGCCAATTTCGCCAGCACACATGACTGTCCAGATGGCACTGCAGTGATCAGTTACATACAACCAGTCCCGAACGTTTTTGCCATCACCATACAAAGGCAGGGGTTTATCTTCCAGCGCATTGAGAATCATCAGCGGAATCAATTTTTCCGGAAACTGATATGGTCCGAAATTATTGGAACAGTTCGAAAGCGTTACTGGCAGTTTGTAGGTTTCTCCATAAGCGCGTATGAGGTGATCTGATGAGGCCTTTGATGCTGAATAAGGACTGTTGGGTTGATAAGGACTTGTTTCAGTAAAGAAGCCAGAATTATCTAAGCTGCCAAAAACCTCATCTGTGCTGATATGATGAAACAGAGTCAATTGATCGGCATGGGTTCGTGCAATCTCCAACAATGTGTATGTGCCCATAATATTTGATTGAATAAAGGGATCTGGTGATTTTATTGAACGATCCACATGGGATTCAGCGGCAAAATGGCAGATGGCATCTACCTGATGGGATTCAAAAATGGTTGCCATCTGTTTTCTATCACATATATCGGCGCGAATGAAATGATAGCGCTCAGGAAATTCCTGTTCAATATCTTTTAAACTTAATGGATTTCCCGCATAGGTCAATTTGTCAATATTGACAATTTTACCATCAAAGTCCGAATCGTTAATAAGAAACCGGATAAAATTGCTGCCAATAAAACCGCAACCACCAGTTACCATAAGACTGTTGAATTTACGTTTGTTTTGCATGTGTTATCTTCCCCTCGACGCAAACGCAGGTTTACACCTACATTCTCGGACATATGTTTGATTTCGGTGTTGAATGATACTTCAAAAAAATGTTGTCCGACTTTTTGGAATGCGCCCACTGTAATATTTGTAAAAAAATTTAAATTGTTAATTGTTCGTCCTTTTTAGAATCAGAATTCACGTAATTAAATGAATTTTCAGAATTAAGAAAATAGGAGTGGTATTAAGGAGTTCTTTATTGAAAATTCTGATTCTAATAAAAGAATGAACAAATCCATAATATAAGTATTTGAATTTATTACTCCCCAAAATCCGATATAATCATCATTACTCTTTTTTATTATTTAGATATATTCTTATCTATGATGTAATCATCTCTTTTATGTGCGATGGTAACATTAAAAACCGCAGATGACATTTTTTTTGAATCGCAGAAGTTTACCCATATATTACATTCACGCTCATCAGAATTTGGAACAATTTTATATCCATATCCGCATATATTCTTTGAAAGATCATTATTTTCTTTTATAAAAACTTTAATTATTTTACCAGGAAGTTGAATTTTTTTTGAGTGAGCAAGAAAATTTGTATTAAAGGATTGATAAACAAAACCCGGTATTTTAATCGTTACTGGTTTTGTAACAAGACAAATATCTTTATTTGAAGATAACTCTTTTATCTCATTCTCATTTATATCATACAAAAAGGACTCAAGCTTTATTAATGTGTTTGAGACAGAATAATCTAAAACTTTTTTTGCTGCATTTATCAGATAATTTTCTGAAAATCCGATAAATGGTTTCATTTGGTACTGTTGTTCTGTGTTATGATAAACCCACATAGGTTTTTTTATGTTGCTTTGTTTAATTTTATTTAAATCATAAAGCTCCAATAAAAAGTCAAGCTTACCAAATGTTTGTAATGAATATTGAACTCGCGTTCTGTCTATATTTCTTTTCATGCTACCAAGTTGTGTACATGTAAATCCTGAAAAATGATTTATACTTCCAAGTATAAGATAATCAATATTGTATTTTTGTTTTATTTTTATTAAATCTGAACTTTCAAGATTTTTATCAAATAATGAATCTATTAGAATTACTTCGTTAAAAAAATGTGAATAACGCATAGAATAGGTAAGATAATGAGCAAAACCATTTGGCATAGACATGAACATGTGATTTCCATTTTTTTCATCAAACCACATAAAAGATTTTGTTCCTGTCATGAATATTGTATTTCCTGTAAATGATTTGCTGTGATATTTTCTTTTTTTTTCATCAGGAGGTCTTTCATCTTTAAAAATTGAAACACCTAATCGACCTTTGACTATTGGATTAATTCTTGTTTTGAAGCTAACAGGATAAATCTTTTTATTCTCATATAAAAATGTACAGGCATTAATCAATAATATCAAAAACAATATAATATTTAATTGAAAGAATTTACTTATATGAAATAAACAAGTCAAAATTACCTCTCTTCGTATTTTTTATCCATTTATTGTAGACATATATTTTACTCTGTTAAACAGTCAACCATTGCTACTAAAAAATTAAAAAGCAATTGTCCAATTTTACAATCAATCAACCAATCATTTGAAGGCGTATGGACAAATTAGGGGAAAAAAACATCCCAAAATTTAAATGATCACACTTTCTGATGCATTAAATTGGCTTTAAACAACGCAACAAAATGATCAATCGCTTTCTGCCAATCCGGCATCACATTCATATTTTTGTCAATCAAACGTTGATTGCATAAAATCGAGTTTGATGGCCGAATGGCCTTTGTAGGGAATTCTTTCTCTGTACAGGCTTTAATTTCTTTGTCAATCCCCATTTTTTGTAAGAAATACACAGCACCTTCATACCAGGTGCAATAGCCCTCTCCTGTTGCATGAAATATCCCCTGGCAGTCTTTTTCAATCAATTGATGGATTTGTCTCGCAAGATCAATCGCATGTGTAAACGATCCATATTGCGAATGGATCACTTGTAAAAATGGAATGGATTCATTTATTGCAAGTTTATAGATTGTTTTAAAAAAATTATTTCCAAAAATTCCAAACAACCATGCTGTTCGAATAATGATGTAATGTTCAGTTGTAGAAAGAATTGCTTGCTCTCCAGCAAGTTTACTTTTCCCATAAACTGAAACAGGTGCGGGCAAATCATTCTCAACATATCCTTCAGGAATTTCACGTTTGCCATCAAACACGTAATCTGTAGATATATGGATTAATTTTGCACCAATATCGCTGGCACTCTGTGCAAGATAAAGTGGCCCTTTTGCATTGATTTGAAAGGCATGATCTGTCATGGTTTCACAGTCGTCAACACGGGTAAAGGCCGCACAATTAATGATGAAATCTGGTTGGCTCTTTTCAAAAGTCTGTTTTACCTGATCAGGATTACAAATATCTAATTCTTTATGAGAATAACCCATTATTTGATAGTGATTCGACAAAATTTGCATACACTCTGTGCCAAGTTGACCACCAGCGCCGAGGACGATTACTTTAGGTTTCATTGAATGCTCTCTTTTTAACAACAGGTATTAATGCTTATCAGTCAAAAAATACCCCTTTTCAATTTCTCGTAACTTAATATATCGCATAAACATTGAATGCGCTGAATTAATTGCAATGATAAATCCTGGAATGCCATCTAAAAAGCCACGCTTCCATACATAAACTTCCAAAAATTTTCCAAAAGGTCTCAGCAGCATGCGCCAAATTTTAAATCGTTTGCCTTCATCATAAAGATTTTGAGACTGTAATGAGGAATAGCGATTTGACGTATTTTCCATGCCTTCAATTAAACCATCAAAAGGAAAGTGCAGAATATCTTTTGTAAGCTTACCGATTTGGCCATCAATTTCAACACGTTCATGAACTCTTTCACCAATCCATTTTGCGCAGGTTCGTTTGAACAATCTAAGTTGGCGGTCCGGATAAAATCCACTGAAATTAATCCATTGACCATGAAAAGAAGTGCGACGCGGCACATAATAGCCTTCTTTGGCAGATGGATCTTGAATAATATGTCTGATTTCATCTTTCAATTCATCGGAAATGGCTTCATCAGAGTCCAGGCTAAACACCCAGTCATTTGTGGCGTGAGATAAAACAGCGTTTTTTTGATCAATAAACCCCGTCCATGCGCGTTGATATGCTTTATCAGTAAACTCTTTAACAATATCAAAAGTTTTGTCCTTGCTCCCATGATCCACAACAACAATTTCATCTGCCCAGGTTGCGGATTCCAGGCATTTTCGAATTGTCTTTTCATTATCTCCGCATATGATACATACGGATATTGACATATGACCTCCCTCTTTCATTAATGGGTCATGATTTTTGAATAAGACCGAATCAATCCAGGCTTAACTTGAACCTTCACACGAATATTCTTTCCAGTCGTATAAAAACCTCTGATCATATTAAATTGTGAATTTTCAATTGTTTCAATTTCAAGATCTTCAGCCGATGCACCAGTTGCAATTGCCTTTTCTTCAAGCAATCTGGTTGCAATTTTCAAGGCATCATCGTTCGAAAATTTACGATTAATTTTTTCAAAAAAATTGTTCTCAGGCGCAGTGATGTAACCTTGTTCAGTATCAGCAAACAGGGATACCTGACAGGTCGTTCGTGCCAAAGCCGCTCCAATTGCATTGGCAACGCCCCACTTAGGCGCGACCCTGACATGCTTTGATGTTAACGATTCCAGGCGCTTGCTAAAGAAAGGGGCCGGACCGCCTAATGCCAAAATGTCAGTGGGATTGACCTGCTTGCCTTGTAAAATTTCATGCACAGTATATACAGGCTGCGAATTGATTCTCTCAACCATGCGATTGGCTTCAGAAAGAATTTTTTCACAGGCAACATTTAAAACCTTTTGCGCCGCGCCTTTCAGCGATAGTTTCATTTTCTGAGATAGTTTTTCAAAGCCTTTGATGGCCAGTTGCTTATCCCCCCCTTCTATGGGATCATCCAGAACAAACATGGCATCAGTAGGGGTTGGTTCTGAACCGCCAAAAGCCATTGCCGGACCATTTCGATCCGGGCCAACAGTAATGGTGCCATCATTAAAACGCACCACCGAGTCACCGCCCAAACCAATGGAATGGGTTTTCAGTGATCGAATCAATGTTTTGTAACCTGCCAGTTCGATTCCCATTGGATCAAGCAATGGAACACGATTTACCACAATTGCCATATCAGTTGTTGTTCCGCCAATATCCAAAACAAGCGTATCTGTGTTTTCTTGTGTGTAAGGAATGGCGCCCATGACACTGGCCGCTGGTCCGGACAAAATAGTTTGACCAGGTTGGGTCAGGGATGCCTGTAAATTCATTGTGCCAGCATCAGCTTTTAACGTATAAATGGGGACGTCCAGGCCATGATCTTTAAAAGAATTGCTGATTGATTCCAAAAATAATTGATTTTGTGGATATACCGCTGCATTGATAAAAGTCGTTGCAATACGACGTGGAAAATTGAGTACGCCTGCCAGTTCATGTCCCTGAATGATAACATCAAACCGATTATTTAAAATCTCAGCAATTTGTTTTTCATGAATCGGGTTTCGCGTTGAAAATTTTCCAACAATACCCACTTGCCTGATACCTGCTTTTTCCAGATGATCTGCAATGGCAATAATTTCTTTTTTATTAATGTGTTGAATCTCTCGACCACGATGATCAATGGATCCGGAAACAATATGGTATTCATCACCCATTCTAAACAGATCAGGATCAATACCCGGACCGCTGGATACAATCATGCCGACAGGTGACGTCTTTTTTTCAACGACAAGATTGGTCGTAAGTGTTGTGCTTAGAACTGCGCGTTTAATTGATTCCACCTCAATATCATCAATAACTGCTTTTATTCCTTGCCAGACACTTTCAAACAAATTATCCTTATTTGTGGGAAATTTGGCCTCCTGCAAAACCCCTTTTGGCCCCAATAATACGACATCTGTATGCGTCCCACCGACATCAAGTCCAATGATCATTATTTCCTCCTTTTGAACACGGATTTATTGTTGACATCCGCATGTTGATTCAATACTTCGGATTTTCGAAAAAGAATATATTCTTTATACCGGCAATTATTCTTTTCCGAAGATCACCTGAAAAATGCGATAATAAAAACTACTATAAATAAAACACGTTGATGACACAATAAATAATTTTATTATTGGATCAAAAATTGTTAAAAATATCGCAACAATACTATTGATATTAATTATTTCAGTATGTTATAATTTAATATTAATTTGGTCTGTGCTTTGATGATGAAACTGTTTTGTGTAAAAGCCAAGTTGCGGACTAGCGGACGTTTATGCGTTTCTGCTACAAATGAATTGTTTGTTGCCTTATCAGTTTCTTGTATCAAAGGCATCGGCCAAACCGGAATGACGATATATTTTATTTTGTATTGCAGATATTAATGTATTTTTTGTTCCCCAAATTTCAATAAATTTTCGTGTTCGGGTGATTCCTGTGTAAACCAGTTCGCGCGTCAGCACCTTTGAAAGTTTTTCTGGCAGGACCAACAAAACATGATCAAATTCAGATCCCTGACTTTTATGCACAGTCATTGCGAAAACTGTTTCATGTGCCGGTAAACGAGCGGGTAAATATTTTTTTAATTGATTGTCCGATCCAACAAAAAATGCTTTTAACACATTTTGATCCTCCCTGTCCTTAAAAATGAGACCCACATCACCATTATACAAACCAATATGATGATCATTTTTCGTAATCATAATTGGACGACCATGGTACCATCGCCTGTTGGGCTGAATCAGTCCTTTTGAAGCCATGATTTCGGTAATTGAAAGATTCAGCCTTTCTACACCATAAGGGCCTTTGCGAACCGCACATAATATGCGAAATGTATTTAAGGCCATCAACGCTTGGCGTGGATTAGTCTGATAGTTTAAATACTTGCTTTGCCAGGAAAGTTTTTCAGCCAATGCTTTTTTGATACTGGCAATATCCTGATAATCTTTCCATTCAATATCATTATAAGTTGAGTTATTTTCAATCATATTGAATGCCTTGCCAGGATTACCCGCATTAACAGCCTGCGCCGCCATGTAAATGCCACTTGATTCGCCAAAACGATAATTTTTTGTCAAATGGACCATGCAAGGTTTCAGTGACGATTGTGCTGACTGGCTGCAAATATCTCCCAAAACTGATCCAGGATCTACAGATGCCAGTTGATCCTTGTCACCAAGAATAATCAGACGTGTTTCTTTGCGCAGGGCCATGACCAGTTTACTCATTAAGGCCAGATCAATCATGGATGCTTCATCTACAATAACCACATCAGATGGTAATGGATTGTCTTGATTATGCTTAAAATAGGGTGATTGATGTTTGGGTTTTAGAAGTCGATGAATGGTCATTGCTTCGTGGGGCATCGCGGAAATTATTTTTTCTGAACAGTTTAATGTTTGCTTGACATCATTCAATGATTCTTGAAGTCGTTGGGCAGCCTTTCCAGTTGGAGCGGTTAAATGAATTTGTGGGGTGGATTCAGAAACATGAATCAGTGCCGCAATAATTCGGGCTGCAACAGTTGTTTTTCCAGTTCCCGGCCCGCCGGATACAATGCACAATTTTTTGTTGATTGCAATTTCTACAGCCCGACGTTGAAGCGATTGCTGTGTTTCTTGTGCAAACATTTTATCCATAAATTGCTTTAATCCACTCAAATAGAGACCTGGTATTTGAGACCGAGATCTATAAACTAACTGTTTGAGCAGCATTGTTTCATATTGATGATACCGATACAGATAGAGTCGATTTTTTGAATCCAATATCAGCGGTTTTTTTTCGCCCGGTTCTCCCACAACACCACTGTTACGCAGTTTTTGTGTCCAAACATCAAGAGGGGGTAAATGGGGAGTATCTTTAATGTTGGGGGCTGGCAGGTCAAGACATTCATGCAAAGGCCTGTGAGCAAAATCATTTAAATTAATACAAATATGCCCACGTTCAGTCCAATAACTCACCAGAGCTGATGCGACAGCTAAGGCGTCGCTATCTGTTTCCGCGATGCGACTCATGAATTGTGAAAAATGATAATTTAGATGCGACAGGTTTGCTACCACTTGTTGAAAATTCATAGTATTCCCTCTTTTTCGGATCAATGTAATAAAAATATTGACCTGAATCAACAATATAATGTATAAAAATTTTTTTCTTATTTCAAAAAATCCTTATTTATAAATAAACAAAAGGAGGACTGACATCCATGCTTAACAAGAAATTTTTAAGTGTATTCATTATGGGAATCGGCATACTGGCATTGACATCCCTGGCATCAGCATCAGAATTAAAAAATCAAACTTTTTCTGAAAAAGAAGTTGCAAAAATGTCGGAAACAAAAGCAATTATTCACACCCAGTTTGGTGACATGCACATTTCATTTTATCCTGAAGTTGCACCCAATCACGTTAACAATTTTATCAGCCTGGCAAAATCCGGTTTTTACAATGGCACCACATTCCATCGGGTCATCCCAAAATTTATGATTCAAGGGGGTGATCCAAACTCCAAAAGTACAGATCGCACCAGACATGGGACAGGCGGTCCCGAGTATCGTCTGAAAGCGGAATTTAGTTCATATCCCCATCGTCGAGGGATTCTTTCTATGGCCAGATCACAACATCCTGATAGTGCAGGTTCGCAATTTTTCATTTGTGTTGATGATGCCCGATTCCTTGATAAACAATACACAGTTTTTGGAAAAGTCGATAAAGGCATGTCAGTTGCAGATAAAATTGTATCACAAAAGCGCGACAAAAGGGATAACCCCATTGCTCGTATTGAAATGACAGTTAAAATCGTTGATCCGCCGAAAAAAGAGAAGAAAAAAGATCCGCCTCAAAAATAATAGACATATATATTTTTTCACGTTTCAAATCAACAAAGGAGAAACAACATGAAAAAAAGTTTATGCAACCAATTATTTATTGTTGCGCTGGTTGTACTGATTGCATGTATTTCATTCATTCATACAGTTGGCGCATCCAATCAAAATGACACCTTAAATAACTGTCCCCCTGGTGATATCAACCAGGACTGTCAGGTCGGTCTTGAGGAAGCGATCATTGCGTTACAGGTTTTGGCGGGTTTTTCCAATCAATCATCAGTTAAAAATGATAAAATTACTGATCCGTCGGTGCAAGCATCAGAAAATGATATTGATCTTTCCAGTATTGTTTCATTGATCAATCATATTAATTTTTCTGAACAAGATTTTGTCCCATTTGTCAGATCAATGATCAACACAATGGTGCTACCCTGTGGGCAACTTCACGTTAATAATTTCTATCCTTTTGATGCAAGCTTTCAATTGAATGGCGCGCAGGAGTGTCTTGGCGTTACAGGTACAATTGCGCTAAAATCCCATATTTTCGATACAAAGGCATATTTAACCTTTGACCAGCTTTCTTACGAAGGATTGACAGTCAATGGAAATGCCATTGCAACTATAAAGCCGCAAGATTGTGGATACATGGCAACCATTTCATCAGAATCTTTTACTGTCGTCGGCCATAAACTGTCGGGTTTTTTGTTTGCCACACATAGCGATCAAAGCGATAAAGAATTACTTGTTGGCTTAAAAGGAACAGATACATTTACTTTTGGTGATAATCAAATTTTACTTGAAGGTGATCTGACATATTCTCACAAAGGTGGTGCAAATGGGACGGCAAAGGCGATTATTAACGATAAAGTTATTTTAATTACATTTGATAGCGTGGTAATTGACCTGGCAAAACTTGTTCCAATATCTGGCGTTATGAAAATCAATGATGGGGCGATTGATTTTGGAAAAAATGAATAGAGTGTAACCCAAATTGCAGGTCAAACCGAAACCAATATCGTTGCAAACCTTATGTTTGCCCCGACATCCCAAATAAATAATTTGATTAGGAGCAGGAGCAAGAGCAAGAGAAATGGCCGAAACGATGATCAAGGCCAACAATTAAAAGGAGGAAACCAATGTCAAAACCAGAAGATATTTATCAATGTCAAACAGTAAATTGTGGATATTTTTATAATCCAGACAAAGGAGATCGCAAAGGAAAAATTCAAAAAGGCATTTTATTTAAAGACCTGCCTGATGATTGGCGCTGTCCGATTTGTGGCGCAGGAAAAAAAATGTTTAAACCGATGATAGAAAGCCAATAAGGAATGCATTATCAATTCATATTAAATCAGGCAAAATCTGAGAATCGAAAAACACTGGATGAATTTGAAGCCAAAATCCTTTTACAGGCCTTTGATATTCCAGTTGTTCCTGAGGCCAAGGTTTTTTCTATTGATGAGGCAATCACGAAAGCCAATCATTTGGGCTATCCGGTTTTTATCAAAGCCATTGGTCCCCGTCTCGTGCATAAAACCGAGCATGACCTTGTTTTTGGTAATATTATTAATGATAACCAGATAAAAGCAGCGATATTAAAAATTGAAGAAGCCGCAATGGCAGAAATTGATGGTTATCTTGTTCAATCTCAGGTTAAAGGCAAAAGGGAACTGACTGCCGGACTTTTCCAGGACCCACAGTTTGGGCCGGTGGTAATGTTTGGGATTGGTGGCATCTTTGCCGAGGCGCTGGATGATGTTGCTTTTCGCTTGGTACCGCTATTACAATCTGATGCCGAAGAAATGATTGACAGTATTCATGCACAATCATTGTTAAAAGATTTTCGAGGAGAAAAATCTGTTGATCGATCATTATTAATACGTATTTTAATGGGTCTGTCTAGACTGGCTGAAAAAATTCCTGAGATCAGTGAGGTGGATATCAATCCATTTGTGGTTTCAAAGGATGGCACATTAACAGCCGTGGATGCGCTGATCGTATTGAATGATCAAAAGCAAGAGATCAATCATATACCGCCTATTCCACCGAAACATCTGGGGGCACTATTTTACCCCAAATCAATCGTCTTTGTTGGGGCATCACAGCGTATTGGTAAATGGGGGCATATGCTATTGACCAATGCAAGAAGTGGTGGATATAAGGGCAAAATCTATTTGGTAAACCCAAAAGGCGGCAAAATTTCGGGGCTTCCTGTATACCAATCAGTCAATGATATTCCTGATACCATTGATCTTGCAATTATCACCATCCCGGCCCAACATATTTTCGAACTGATTCCTCAATTAAAAGAAAAGCAAGTCAAAGGCATGCTAGTCATTACATCAGGATTTCGAGAAATTGGTGAGGATGGCCTTGCATTGGAACGAACGCTTGTAGATAAAGCGTCGGAAGCGGGGATTATCATATTGGGGCCCAATACAATGGGCGTTTGTAATCCCCATTTTCAATTTTATTGCAGTGGCGCGCATGTGCATCCACGTCCTGGCTCGACAGTTCTTGTTGCTCAGTCAGGAAATATGGGAACACAACTACTCGCATTTGCTGAACAACAAGGCATTGGCATTCGGGCATTCAGTGGATCTGGAAATGAGGCCATGACAACAATTGAAGATTATATGGAAGCATTTGAGCTGGACGATACGACACTGTCAGTCGTGCTGTATATCGAAAGTGTCAAAAATGGCCGACGTTTTTTTGAAAGCGCACGACGAATGTCCCCACAAAAACCGATTGTTGTATTAAAAGGCGGGCGGACAGCATCCGGTGGAAAGGCAGCGCAAAGTCACACGGGTGCGATGGCATCAAATGCCAGAATTTTCAATGCGGCCTGTCAACAGGCAGGAATCATACTTGTAAAAAAACCAATGGATCTGTTGGATTTATCTGCTGTCTTTTCAGCCTTGCCCCTTCCTAAAGGAAATCGTGTTGCGATTATGACCCTGGGTGGGGGATGGGGGGTTGTCACATCAGATTTATGCGCAGAATATGGGCTTGAATTACCAGAATTATCAAAATTTATTATAAACACCTTTGATACCATGCTTCCACCATATTGGAGCCGTGCCAATCCGGTGGATCTGGTTGGTGAAGGGCAACCTGATTTACCCTTTGTTGGACTTGAGACATTACTTCAATGGGATGGCTGTGATGCGGTCATTCATCTTGGGATTCATGGTCGTCGCCTATTTGTGGGCCGGATGATTCAATCTATACGCGAAACAGATCCTTCATATTCGCAAAAATTCTTAAATGATCTTGAAACCCGACACAAAGCTTACGAACAAAAATATATTGCCCATATCATACAATTAATTGAAAAATATCAAAAACCGGTGTTAGGTGTTAGTTTGTTAACTGACAGAGATGACCATACACTCTACAGTATACCGGAAAGTAATTACAAGTGTGTAATGTTTCCCTCACCTGAACGTGCTGTATTTGCATTGAGCCGGATGTGTCGTTATGAAAAGTGGTGTAAACGACATGCTTGATATAACGAACAGGAGAATATACTATGTCAAATAATAATCAACATCTTTCCATATTAGACAAGGGCTTGATCATTAATGGTGATATTGAATGTGATGGTGAGGTTATTGTCAGAGGTAAAGTTAAAGGAAATTTAAAAGTCGAAACATTGGTCATTTCAGAAACTGGTGCTGTTGATGCCGATTGCACTGCTGATGCAGTCATTATTGGGGGCGATTATAATGGCAATTTGACAGTCAATGGCATTATGAAAATATTATCCACAGGCAAGTGTTCAGGAAAAGTGTTATGTCAGGATATGGTTGTTAAAAATGGGAGTACCTTAAATGCCTCGGTGGATTGTTCTTTGGAAAGTAAGTGATTATTTTGGGGTCAAAATGGGCCTTCTAAGAATAAAAAATGGCGGTTTTATTATACTTATTTTACTTTAAAAGCAATGGGTTGGAAAAATATTTTTGGTCCGACCCCATTACAGACGCCACACTGTACCTTTTTTGTGTTCACCGCTTAATTGTAACTTGACTTTTTGAATAAAAAATAGTAAGTTTTTTATTTTCAACAAAAGAACAACCCCATTTAATATGAACTGAATGATCTGATGAAATAATTTCATCATTTCGCTTTTGTTTAATTATCCAGGGAAGGTTTGATCTCATTTGAAATACTCAAGAAACCGGAGCATATTAAATTGACACTAAAGACATCTGACAACCCAAAAATTTGTTATCCAGACAATGCATTAACTACAAATGTCACAGATGAACAAATATGGTATGTTGCTTATACAAAACCTAGACATGAAAAGACTCTTGCATGGAACTTAATGCAAAGGAAAGTGAGCTATTTTCTTCCGCTCATTAAAAAGAAACAGCCAAGCATGAAGCGTGTAAGATATTCTTTAGCCCCACTTTTTACCAGCTATATTTTTATTAAGGCCAATAATGAAGAACGTGTCCTGGCCCTAAAAACGAATCGCATTGTTCATACACTTCATGTTGAAGATCAAGCTCTATTGGTCAAGGAAATGGACATTATTTATAAAGCAATAAGCAACCGAAACGTCAATGAATATATTTCCAAACTTAAGACAGGTCAAAAAGTAAAAATTATTGCCGGGCCATTATTTGGGCTTGAAGGCATCTTGCTGGAACAAAAAAATGAACGATACCTTATCATTGAAATTGAATCTGTCAACAAAACCATTCGGGTAGAAATAGAATCCGATAGAATTGAACCGATTCAATGACAATCGAAATATAGCGTATTATTTTGAAATTAAATCATAAATTCATGGAAAGGGTTACACTCATATGAATGGACAAACAACCATAAGTGCGGTAAATCTATGCGTCCCACACTTTCGTGATTTGTTATTTTATTGTATCAATCTTTTTTATCATCATTGGAGGAATTATGAATAAATCAAGAAAAATGATTATCCGATCATTGGTATTCTTTTGCCTGATCATTTCACAAACAAATGTAAATGCAATGGAGTTTTTACCCCTGGACAGCTTGGCGATTTCAACAGGTGGCGCAGGTGTAGCATCTGCATCATCGAGTTTTGGATCATACTATAATCCGGCACTGCTCGCACATCATCAAACTGGTTTTGAGTGGGTGACATCAGTCGGTGCAGGCATTCGTGAGTTTAACCTTGCGGACCATATTGATAAACTTGCTGATGTGGATATCAATGATACAATAGATGAAATTGAAAACGAAATTCAAGGTATTGTTTGGATGCCTAATACGTTCGAGTATGACTTGTCCAATGATCAAATCGCAAATGATGTAAAAATAATCAAACGTGAGTTAGGGCAAATATCTGACAATAATGGTTTGCAAATTATGCCCAATGTGTCAGTTGGGTTTCAATTTGGAAATATCGGGATTGGCTTGTTCAGCATGTCAGAATTGACTGCGATTGCTATTATTGACGATACAAGATTGGATTTTATTGTAAAAGCAGATAGCCTCCCAGCAACCTCTCCTTATAGATATGTTAAATATGATGAAAATGCGCAGAAGATCTCTTTAACCGATGAACAAGCCTACGAAAGATCATCAATTGATTATGCCATTAATAATGCAAATAATGACTACACCTACCTAAAACTGAAAGGCATCACATATTATGAAATCCCAATAGCCTATGGCAGAAATTTTTCCACCCCATTTGGAAATCTCAGCCTGGGAGGGTCGCTTAAATTTATGCCTGGATATACGTATGAAAAGGTTGTCAAAGTGGATACCGAATCCGGCGACATTGCTGATGAATTTGATGATGGGGCCGAACATCAGGACACCGCATTTGGGTTAGATCTGGGCTTTTTGTATACCCCCAATTTTATGAATAATCGTCTTGTTACCGGCATGGTTGTAAAGAATATCAACAGTCCTACATTTGAAAGCAAAAGTGGGTTTGAATATACCATTGATCCTCAGATTAGAGCTGGCTTGTTATATCATATATGGCGGGATACCTTGATGGTGTCTATGGATTATGATTTCAGTGAAAATGAATCGATTTTAAGCAGTTATACATCACAAAATATTGGCGGGGGAATTCAATTCAAGCCATCACATATGTTATCATTGCGTTGCGGTGTTCAAAAAAATATGAAAAGTAATGACAACACTGATGAAGGCACAATATTTACAGCGGGTCTTGCTCTGGGGCTAAAATGGCTCAAAATTGATCTTTCCGGCCAATATTCAACCGAAACAACCGAGTTTGATGGCAATGAAATTCCCAGTTCAGGGAGAGTTCAGTTATCACTGGTATCGAATCTTTTTTATGGCAAACGAACACAACCAGAAAGTCAATATCAGGATGTTGATCAACGAGATGTCGTTCAAGATGCTGTTGATCTTGACGAAGAAAAAGATAGCCTTCCTGAAGACGAACAAATTATTGAGCCAACCGATATTGAAGAAATGCCAGAGGAAAAAATTGAAGAAAAAATTGATACAGATGAATCAGATGAATTGCTTCAAAAGATTGACAATATTGAAACAGCCGTTCCAGATACTGATATTTCACCCACTGTAGAACAGGCTGAACCCACACAATATGCAGAACCAGAAGTGATAACAACATCAGTTAAAACAGAAAAGTCAGAACCAGAAGTGATAACAAAATCAGTTAAAACAGAAAAGCCAGAACCAGAAGTGATAACAAAATCTGTTGAAACAGAAAAGTCGGAACCAATTGTCGTAACAAAAACTGTCGAACCAGAGGTGAAGGAAAAGCCAATTCCTTGTCCCACAAATAATATTCAATCAAAAATGCAGGAAACAATCAATATTACTACTGCTATTGATACATGGTCAAAAAGCTGGTCATCAATGGACGTAAATGCATATCTTGATAATTATTCGTCCAATTTTAAACCATCTAAAGGTCTAAGCCTGTCTGCCTGGAAAAAACAACGCAAAAAAAGATTGAAAAAAGAGTTCATCAAAATTGATATTTCAAATATTTCAATTGAATTCACAGCCTGTAAAAAGGCAAAAGTAACCTTTGATCAGAAATATGAATCTCCAGGATATAAAGATCATACGAAAAAAATGCTTTTGTTTGAAAAAATGGATTCACGATGGTTAATTCAAAAGGAAGGAAGTCAATAATAAGGTCGTATAGAGACGTAGTCTGTTACGTCTCTATAATTACAAAACTCCAAAACGATATTTTTTATGGGAGCGCTTAATTTTTGAAGGTCCCTTAATATGGCATCAATGGAAAATCTGAAATATATTATTGAAAGTCTATTATTTGTGTCTGACACCCCAATCATGCTCAAGCAGATTCACTATATCATGCCAGACGTGCCAATGTCTCAGATTCGAAAAGCAGTCCAGGAACTTACGCTTGAGTATAATGAACGTGGCGGCAGTTTTTATTTAAGCAATGTTGCCGGAGGCATTCAACTTCGCACACGCCCCATGTATAAAGACTGGATTAAACGATTTATACGATCGCGTCCTATGCGGCTGAGCAGGGCCGCCCTTGAAGCCTTGGCAATAGTTGCCTATAAACAACCGGTTACACGTTCTGAGGTAGATAAAATTCGCGGCGTTGATTCCGGGGCGATCATGAGAACCCTGGTTGAAAACAGATTAATACGTATCATAGGCCGGAAAGAAGTTGCCGGTCGCCCTATGCTATACACAACATCCAAACGATTTCTGGAAGTTTTTGATTTGAATGATCTTAAAGATCTCCCTGCCCCTGATGATTTGGAAATTGATGATGCCGATGCGATGGAAAAGGTTGATAGCAACGCTGAAAATGATGCGAAAATTGCTGAAAAGGATGAATCCAATAATGAGAATAATGCGCTGACAGATAATCGTGGTGAAAACGATTCGCAAGATAGCGAGAATAATGAAACCGATAAATCAGCGGATCAAGAAGATGCGCCAGTTGATAATAAACATGAAAACGATTCAGCGATAGTTAATGAAGTCTTGCGAACTGCTGATAATGAAACTGCTGATAATGAAGTTGGGCGAACTGATAATCATCTTAAAGATGATGAACAACATATTAAGCAAGAAGCCTCCAGCTTTGGAACAAGTAAAGACCCGGTTGAAAACAATGGTGATACTTATGATAAGCTTGATAATTCTTTATCTGATGATATTAAGTTACCAGAAGATACTGATGAAAATGATGAGGCATTAGAAATGCCAGTCAATATCAGGCAAGACAGACGTGACTAAAGGAGCTGTCTTGCCTGATGACCTTCCTTGAATGAAACTTCATTATTGCTTGCTATAAAAACCTGAACATTGATTTATAAAAAACAAAATTGTATGGTTTCTTAAACTATTATCTTGAAAAACTCAATGGTTAATGATATATTTTAGATGAAACGATTTAATACAGGCAATTGTTATGCCAAAAAGACAGGTTGAACTTAAAAATCATAATATTAAAGGGGAAAAAATGAGAGACTATCGAGAAAATTTCAAAAAAAACTGTTTATTATGGAGTTGTATTTGCCTTTTGGCTTTTTGTTTGTCCATGATGCCGCAATCGGTTCTCGCTAAAAAGAAAAAATTTCTTTTAAAATGTGGTACAAATATATTTGCCCCATTTGGCTTTTTAGACAATGGCAAGATCAAGGGGATTGAAGTGGAATTAATGCATGAAGTTGGGCGCCGGTTGGGAATAGATATTGAAATAAACATATACAAATGGGCCACATTACTGGAAAGTATGCGTTTTGGAACACTCGATTGTATGTTTGCCGCGTTTAAAACCGAAGATCGTGTCGAATTTATGCACTATACCAATGTTCCCTTTCATATTTCTTCACTTGTTTTTTATGTACACGAAGATAAAAAAATGGATTACAAGGGGAATATTAAAGATCTCCAAGGCAAGAGAATTGGTATTGTACAGGGGTTCAAGAATCCATACCAATTTGAAAAAGGGGAACGTCGTCAAATATATCAGGTGTTTCGATTGCGTGATCTGGAAATAAATTTCAAGATATTACAAAAACATTGTATTGATGCGGTGCTAGTTAATCGGCATGTTGGGGAATATACATTGGGGCAGTTGAAGCTTGATGGCATCTATCCACTATCCGTGCCACTAACAGCAACACCGGCTTATATTACCTTTTCTAAGTTTTTGGAAACGAAAGATAAAAAAGTGATTAAGGATCTGTCTTATCTCGTGCCCCAATTTGATGCAGTATTATTTGAAATATACACTGATGGAACCTACCAGCGAATTTTTAATAAATATATGAATCAATAAGATTATCCAAATAAAAAAGCAGGTTAACATGAGTCAAGATAAATATCGTGTCGTATTTAAAGGAGAAATTCAGGATGGTGCCAGTCCGGATGATGTCAAACCTAAGCTGGCTAAAATATTAAAGTTATCTGATGAAAAGGTTTCGAAATTATTTTCAGGTAAACCGATTGTAATTAAAAAAAATGCCAGTCAGGAAACCTGTAAAAAAATTCAAGCTGCCTTGAAAAAGGCCGGGGCCATATCCATAATAAAAAAAGAGGTCCCACCCAAAGAAGAAATATCAGAATTCAAGATAGAAGGGTTTCAACCAACAACATCAGCATCTCCAGTTAAAGTAAAACCAATAGATCTTCCGGGATTACCTGCTTCAAAAACAACTGTAATTCTTTTGGCACTGTTCTTTGGTGTTTTTGGTATGCATAAATTTTACACCTCTAGAAGTAAAATGGGATATTTGTATGTTCTTTTGAGCTGGACGCTTCTCCCAATTATTTTTTCATTGCTTGATATTTTATATTATGCACTATTAAAAAAAGAAAAATTTGAAAAGAAGTTTCGCGTACTTGGTAATCAAAAACATATGATGTTGGGTCTATTGCTTTCATTGGCTCTGATTGGCACAGAAATATATTTGGGAATCACAATCGGAATCCCCATGTATATAGAATACAGGGACAAAGGTTTCCATATTGCTGTGGATTATGAACTTCAACATTTTCGAGTAATGCAGGAAGTTTACATGATTGATAACAAACGCTATGCCAGGTCTTTTAAAGAATTGAACTACAAACCCAAATATCCTGATATTAAATTGACACTAGTGGAAGGCAGTGCGCAGTGTTACAAAGTCGAAGGTAAACATCCCAAATTAGATTATCCACGAATAATTGATTGTCATGGAAAAATTGAAGATGGGTTTCATTTCTTAGAATAATTATATGGAAGACTTTCAGAACATTCCTTAAAATGCCAAAAAGAATTAAAGAAAAGAATAAGATGTGTTGGTGCTTTCCAAAAACTCGCATTCTTCCTCATTGGTGAGATTTCTAACAATACCGCGCTTTTTGTAGCGATTGATTGCCTGTTGCATGACTTTATAATTGGCAGGCCATATCCTAGCAAATCCATCATCTGAAGTGGTAATCAAGTAACGACAATTGGGAGAAAATACAACACTGTTCACTGCGTGATCATGATGCTTAAAGCAATGCAATTGTTTTCCAAACAAAACATCCCATATTCTGACAGTTCTATCTTTTGAAGCGCTGGCAACCAGTTTGCCATCTAGCGAGAATACCGCATTATTGATTTGTCCTTCATGCCCTTTAAGAATATGGCGCGTTTTTCCTGTATTGACATTGACCAGTTCCATTTTATTGTCTCCAGCAGTTGTCAAAAAAAGATTGCCATCAGGAGATACTGATAATTTTTGTTTGTATCTGCAACAACCTGTTTTATGAATATGTATTTGTTCACCAGATTGTACATTCCAGTAACGTATCATAGAAGCATCTGAGGTGACAATCGTCTGATCATTTTGAACAAACCACACTTCCTGTATGGACAGACTATGTCCAGACAGGTTATGCAATAACTTTCGTGATTCTAAATCCCATACATATGCGGTATTATCTTTGGAAGTAAATGGCGATCCGCCGGCTGTAAGCAGATATTTTCCTTTTTTTGAAAAAGCAACTGCATTGATACTGTCCTTATGACCCTTAAACTGATAGAGCGGTTTACCGCTTTGTGCATTCCAAATACGCGCAGTATTGTCTGTGGCACCGGTTACAATAAATTGATTCGTATTTGAATATGAGCCACATAGAACATTTTCATTATGGCCTTCGAGCTTAAATAAAATATTTCCGCTGAAAATATCGCATACGTATGACATTTCACTTTCAACCGCGTATACAAATCGGGTACCATCCGGACTGGGTGAGAAAAATTTAAAATTTCCACCAAATTCAAAGGAATAAAGGAATTTTCCAGATCGGGTTTCCCAGATTCTGGCCAGATCATCATTGGCAAGGGTCAAGACATGACGACCATCCGGAAAAAATTCGGCCCACCATACAGGACAGTTGGAATGATCAAAAGATTGTATATGCTTTCCAGGTGTCAATTCCCATATCCTGATGGTGCGATCTGTTGAAGCGGATGCGACATTTCTGCCATTGGTTGAAAAAGACACCTGTTCAACCCAATCTTCATGACCTTTTAAAACATTAATCAGTTTCCCTGTTTGCACTTGCCATATTCGGACAGTCATATCCCATGAGGATGTTGCAATATAGTCATTATTCTCTGAAAAAGCGATATCTGTCAGTTGATCATCGTGACCATTTAAAATCACAGTATTTTTTCCGGTTGAAATATCCCATAAACGCGCGGTGTGATCGCTTGAAATCGTTGCTACCAGTAACCCATTTGAAGAAAAAATTGCTTTTTTAACTGCGCGCTTATGACCTTCAAAAACATATTCAATCGTTCCCTTATTATTATTCCAAACAATTGCACTGTGGTCTTTTGATGACGTTACAATATAGTCTCCATTTGGTGAAAAGCAAGCATGTAAAATTTCTTGTTGATGCCCATTTAAAGTATGAATCGTTTTGCCGGTCATGACATCCCAGATACAGGCTGTGCGATCAAATGAAGTTGTAATGAAAGTTTGATTGTCCGGAGAAAATTCTGCATATTCAATTCGATCATTGTGAAACACTGTGCAAACAGGATCTCCATTGCAAACCAACCAGACACGTGCGGAGCGATCTCCTGATGTTGTTACGACATATTCACCACCAGGTGAAAAATTGCATGAAGTGATATAACCTTGATGCCCTGTAAACGTATGAAAACATTTTCCTGAACTTGTTTTCCAAAGTTTTGCAGTTCCATCAAAAGAGGCGGTCAGAATAAATTCATTATCGGGCGAGAAAATGACTTGATTCACATATTCTTTGTGTCCTTTTAGCACCTGAACAATATGAGCGGTTTTGAGATTCCAAAGATAGGCATTATGATCATCCGCTCCAGAAACAACATATCGCCCATCATGAGAAAAACACAGGCAATGGACAACAGATGTATGATACAGTGCATTATGAAGTGAATGTTCCAGAGCCATATCGAGCGCTTGAATTGCCATCAGGTTGGGATCAATTTTCAACGATGCCTCAGCCAGTCGAAAGGCGCGGGTGGCATCTTTGTGGAGCATTAACATTGCATAGGCTGCCAGCTCCCTGGATCTTGATATATCTGCACCTTTGATTTTGCCAAAATTTTCAGAAAGCATAATTATCCTCGATATTATATGGGTTAAGGTTGCTTATTAAAATATCTTGCGCAAATTTCATACCATAATCATCAATAGATAAATTTTTTTCGTAATCCTGGTCGGTTTTTTATTTATTGACATATATGTCATGGAGTTTTAAAAACATTCAAATATTATGCAACTATACGAAGAAACGTTCGGAAAATAGCTTTCCCAATCAGACAAGTCGGATCTGTCGGCTGAAGCGAATGGATACGTTATTTTCAGAGCTTTCCGCTGAAAACAAAAAAAAGAGGTATGTAAAATGTTCCCATCCATTTTAATCGTTGACGATGAACCCTCAATCGTTCAGTCGTTAAAAGGTATTTTATCTGATGAAGGCTTTGCCGTTCTAAATGCATCTAATGGCTACGAAGCCCTTAAAATAATCGAACAGGAATCTCCAGATCTTGTGCTTCTTGATGTGTGGATGCCAGGCATTGATGGCATTGAAACATTAAAAGAGATAAAAAAGAATAATCAACATATACAGGTTGTTATCATTACCGGACATGGCACAATAGATACCGCAGTCCAGGCGACCAAGCTGGGTGCTTATGATTTTATTGAAAAGCCCCTGTCCATTGACAAGGTGACTGTCACCATTAACAATGCGCTTCATTTCAGACGCCTGGAAGAAGAAAACAAATACCTTAGAAAAAAGACCATTGAAAAGCATTCCCTCACAGGGACAAGTCCAGCAATTCAACAACTTCAGCAAAATATTTTTGCTGCTGCACCAGCAGACGAACCCATATTGATCACTGGAGAAAATGGGACAGGCAAAGAACTAGTGGCCCGAACCATTCATCAATTTAGTCGTCGTGCAACCTTCCCAATGATTGATGTCAATTGTGCCATGATTAAGGATGATTTAATGGATAGCGAATTATTTGGCCATGAAAAAGGTGCTTTTTCTGGTGCGACAGCAAAAAGAATTGGCAAATTTGAACTGGCCAATCAGGGCACCTTGTTTTTTGACGAAATTGGTGAAATGAGCATTAAAAATCAAGGCAAATTGCTTCGCATTCTTGAAGAAAAAAAGTTTCAGCGGGTTGGCGGGGGCAGAGATATTGTGGTTGATGTTCGGGTTATTGCCAGCACCAATAAAAATCTTGAAACTGAAATCAAGAATGAGCGGTTCAGAGAAGACCTGTTTTTTAGACTGAATGTTGTTCCTGTTGAAGTCCCACCGCTAAGAGAGCGTCTGGATGATATTCCTATACTGGTCAATACATTTCTATCAGACCTGTCTCAAAAAAACAAAACAACGCCCAAAATCGTATCCCAGGAAGTCTTGGACCTGTTCAAAGTATATTCATGGCCAGGGAATGTGCGGGAAATGAAAAATTTGTTGGGGCGTCTGGTAATTACTGTTCAAAAAGAAACCATTGAAGCCGCTGACATCCCTGCACCATATAATCCATATCTTTTTGTCGATACCGAATCTGCAGATTCTCTTTTTGCTTTCAGCACTTACCCTGAAGCCCAAAAAGCTTTTGAGAAAGCCTATGTTTTAAAGAAGTTGAATCAATATAAGCAATCTGTTGAAAAAACAGCCAGTGCAATTCACTTGGATACTACAAGAATCCAACGAATTCTTGAAAATAACAATTAAAACCAATTGTTCTTTTCCTTTGTTTTTATAATGAATTAATGATATATTCTCAATATGGAATCGAAAAGAGGAACATACCTGCTCAGCTTTTTACTCTGGTTATTATTTGCCGGATTGTTGTGGAGTGTTGATCGTTATTTATTTCCCATATCTACCAGTATGGTCTGTATGTTTTTTTGTTTGGTGGGGTGCTTTCAAACCCTTTGGTGTTTGCATGAATACAAGAAAATTCCACAAGCCAATGATTCAATTATTGACAAAAAGTCATGCTATGAAACATTGATCAACAATACTGAAGATACCATAATACTAATGAATACAAATGGAATCATCCTTCTGATTAACACAACCGGCGCCAGACGATTAAACTTAGCCCCTGAGGCGCTTGTTGGAACAAATGCCTTTGATTTACTTCCTGAAAATATTCGTGAATTTCGTTATAAAAAGTTTCAATATGTTGTATCTCATAAAAAAACTGTCCGATTTGTTGATGAACGTAACAACATCAGTCTTGATCAAATATTATCACCTGTGTTTGATTGTTCTGGAAAAGTGATTTGTGTTGCTGTTTATGCGCGGGATATCACTGAATTGATCAAAATTGAGAATCAATTGCAGGCTGCTCGCCAGGAAGCGGAACGTGCAAATGCTGCCAAAAGTATCTTTTTGACCCATGTCAGCCATGAACTCCGAACACCCCTTAATGTTATTTTGGGGTATACGCAAATTTTGCAATCAGTTTCCACCCTGGAAAAAGATGAACAAAAATGCCTGGCCAAAATTTACAAAAATGTTGAATTTATTATTTCTCTGATTGATGACATTTTGGATTTATCAAAAATTGAGTCTAACAATATGTCATTATCCATGGATGTTTTTGAATTCAATGCATTTCTCGGATACATTTTTGACATTGCAATGATGGTTAAACAAGAAAAAGGGGTTGATTTTAAATATCATTTTGACCATAATCTCCCAAGATATGTCAATGGTGATGAGCGACGTTTGAAACAGGTTTTGTTGAATTTACTGGTCAATGCATTTAAGTATACACACAATGGTCAGGTTAATTTGAAGGTTCTCAGGCAAGAAGATGCCATTCTGTTTCGGATAGAAGACACCGGAATCGGTATTGATGAAAAATTACTCTCAGAAATATTCAATCCATTTTATCGCATTACCAGCCAGACTGAAGGTTTTGGTTTGGGATTATGCATTGCCAGACATCTGGTTGAAATCATGGGCGGTAAACTTTACGTAGAAAGTACTGTGGGAAAAGGCAGCACCTTCTGGTTTCGTTTGTTTTTAGCACCTGCAGATATCAAAAATACAGATCAATTGCCAATACCTGATCCTGTGTCAGACATACAGGATATACAAAAAAAGATTTTGATTGTAGATGATATAAAAGATAATCGCACCATATTAAGAGCCATGATTAAGCCTTTGGCGTTTGAAATCAAAGAAGCGGAAACGGGTAAATCTGCACTGAAATGCATTCAAAAAGGGTTTGTTCCCGATTTGATTCTAATTGATTTGATCATGCCTGTGATGGATGGGTTAGAGTTTGTTCATCAGTTAAGAATCAATTATCCAGAATTGAATACGAAAATTGTTGCGGTTTCAGCCAGTACGCAACTTCAAGCGGATAAGTCTGACATCTTTGAAGCCAGATTACCCAAGCCTGTTCAAAAAATAAAATTGTTTCAAATTCTTAGTGAGCAGTTGAATATAAAATGGCAGCATCAAGATTCATCCAGTCAAAAGTTTGATGCAAAAGAGTTTGAAATCATTAAATATCCAGACCGACAAATACGTGAACAGTTAATTGATCTTGCTATGAATGGCCATATTACAGATATAAAAGATGAAATTCGGAAACTGGAAGAAAATAAAATATTTCAACCATTTATCAATCAACTGGAAATTTTTATTACTGACCTTGATTTTGATAATTTAATTGATTATCTCAAAAGAATCGATCATCCCGATTAGATCGTTATATACCTTAAAAACAGTATACAGGGAATGAGTAATGAATCAAAAAATATGGGAAAACAGATCATTGCTGATTGTTGATGACCGACCTGATAATCTGAATATATTGATTAGTTACCTGGAAAAATATCGGTTTAGAATACAGGTCGCAAAAAGCGGTCAGGAGGCAATTCAACGGCTTGAAAACATGTACGACAGGCCAGAAAGACGATTGCCGGATTTAATTATCATGGATATCATGATGCCACGAATGGATGGCGTTAAAACATGTAAAATGATTAAATCCAAACCGGAATTTGAAGATATTCCTGTTATCTTTCTCACAGCGCTCAATAATACCAAAGACAAGCTCAGAGGTTTTGAGGCGGGTGGTGTGGATTATATTACAAAGCCATTGCATAATCAGGAAGTCATGGCGCGAATCAAAACACATTTAACCCTGCGATACCAAAAGGAATCATTAGGGCTCAAAGCACGAGAACTTGAAAATGCAAAAGTCAAAACTGATGCGATCAATGAACAACTCGAACAGGCCATTCAGGAAGCCAATACATGGGCAATTGAGGCATTGAATGCCAATGATGCCAAAAGTCAGTTTCTGGCAAATATGAGTCATGAAATTCGCACCCCCATGAATGGCATTATTGGTATGACTCATTTACTATTAAGCTCGGATTTGTCTGAAGACCAACGCAGTCATGTCATTACCATTCGAAACAGCGGCGAATCATTACTCCATATTATCAATGACATTCTTGATTTATCCAAAATTGAGGCCGGTAAACTTCAACTGGAAAACATTTCCTTTGATTTACGTTCCACTGTAGGCGATGTCATGAAAGTTTTGGCCTATAATGCACTTGAAAAGCAGGTGGATCTCAATGGAATTGTTCATCATGATGTACCGGTGATCATCAATGGCGACCCTGTTCGATTGAGACAAATCATGATGAATTTACTGGGAAATGCGATCAAATTCACACAAAAAGGAGAAGTCTGTCTTGATGCAGTGGTGCATCAGGTTTCAAATAATGATATCTGGCTGTTATTTAGAGTTACTGATACCGGCATTGGCATTCCTGAAGAAAAAATGGATGATCTGTTTCAAAATTTTTCTCAAGTGGATGCTTCAGTGACGCGAAAATTTGGGGGTACCGGACTTGGGCTGGCCATTTCTAAACAATTATCAGAAATGATGGATGGTGAAATTGGTGTGAAGAGTGAATTGGGTAAAGGCTCTGAGTTCTGGTTTACCGCACGATTTGAAATCCAAAAAGATGTTCATACCAAAATACCATTTCCAGAATCATTTCAAACCAAAAAAATTCTTATCTTAAATAAATTGCCCAATCGAAAGGCGGTCATTACAGAATACTTAAAATTATGGCAAATGGAATGGGATGACTCTCAGGATTTATTTGATGCTTACATGAAGTTGGTAAACGGCGTTCAGGAAAAAGCGCCTTATGACATTTGTTTTTGGTCTGTTCCCCCCTATGATAAAGAGATTCGCCTATTTGTGGATACCATTTGTCAAAATACCAGTCTGATCCATACAACATTTGTGGCAATCAGTCCGCAATACATGAATATTGATGATATTATATCTCAACAAGCGCCATTTACATTTATTCCCTTGCCCTGTCCTATCACGTATCATTCATTACTCAATTGCTTCTCCAAGGCATTTCATCGCAAAAAAGAGCAACAAAACGAATCCAGATCTCTGGCAAATGACGACAAGGATGTATTAACTGTTCTGGTTGCAGAAGATAACAAAGTGAATCAGGTTATTATTAAAGGAATTTTGGAAAATCATTATCAATTTCATGTTCATATTGTAAATAATGGCCGCGCTGCCATCACAGAACTTCAGAAAAGGGCCTTTGACATGGTATTTATGGACATTCAAATGCCTGATGTTGATGGCATATCTGCGACAAAATTGATCCGAAATCCCCGAACAGAAGTAAAAAATCCAAACATTCCAATCATTGCCATGACAGCGCATTCGATTCCTGAAGAAGAGAAATACTGCATAGATGCAGGCATGAATGCCTTTGTCAGTAAACCCATCAATCTGGATGAATTAAAAACCGCAATTAATCAATGTGTATAATGTTTGGAATGAATGTAAAAGCCCATCCGGCAGCAACAGTAATCTTGATGCGAGACATCTTTTCAGGATTTGAAATCCTTTTGCTCAAGCGAAGTTCTCGTCTTGACTTTCATGGCGGGCATTGGGTTTTCCCTGGTGGTCGGATTGATCCATCAGATTATGAAAAGGCCAATCCCCAAAACGATACCATTGCTGCTGCACGTGTTGCAGCAGTTCGAGAAACCTATGAAGAGGCTGGTCTTAACATTTATGAAAAAGAGTTGGTTTTAATGTCACGATGGACAACGCCACCTGGATTTCCCAAACGATTTAAAACCTGGTTTTTTCTATGTCGTGCGCCATCAGGAAAGGTAACGATTGACAATCAGGAAATGACAAATTCTAAATGGCTTACGCCGCAGACTGCCCTTGATGCCAATAATCAGCATGAAATCCATTTACCTGGACCAACCTTTTTCACCATTCAAAGCCTGGTCCCTTTTTCCAACAGTGAGGATGTCTTGCAGTATTTCGCATCTCATCCGCCCACACAAGTAGACTTTTAATGAATCTCGATATATTTATTCAATATATTTGGCTTCGCCTGCCAATTTTTTTAATTTTTGCCAATAGCTATCTGGTATATCGCCTGCTGGTCAGTTCCCAACTGACAGATATTTTTGTACAAAGGGTAATAAACAAAAGTCAGGGAAATATGACACATGTGATATTGTTCATTCTTATTGCAGGTGCCTTATTGTCTTTTTTTATTCCCAATGCTGTAACAGTGTTAATACTGCTTCCTGTTCTCAAACAAATTGAAAAACAAATTACTGACAGTGATCTGTCTGAAAATCAGATTTCAAGCATATCAACCGCTTTGGGACTGTCAGCAATTTATGGTGCAAATATTGGTGGCATGGGCTCACTTGTTGGAAGCCCTGCCAATCTAATTTTAATCGGGGCGCTGGATTTGTTGAGCGGAAAGTGCACAATCGCCATTACTTTTTTTAACTGGTTTTTGTGGTCCATCCCCCTGGTCTTCTGTTTTCTTTTCAGCGCTTACTGTGTAATCCGAATGTTGGTTTTGCCATCCTTATCAAAAATGCCTGATTTCAAATTTACAAAACAGACGCCACTCAATTTTCAACAAAGCGCATCTTTAAAGCTGTTTATCTGGTTTATTGTTTTTTGGATTTTTCATGCCATCGGTTATCAGAAATTTGCGGATTATCAGTCCTGTCAATCATTCATTTGTCTAATCTTTGTGTTTTGTTTTACCTTTCATTTGTTTCAAAAACGTTTGTTATCTTTTGATCAGTTAATGCGTGGTGTGCCAATTCGCGGATGTATGGTATTAATCGTGTTTGCCTGTCTTATGTTTTTGGTACAATGGTTTCATCTGGATCAAATGGCATCAAGATACTTTGATAAATCGATCAGTACAAGCCAATCAACGACGGGCCTGGTTCTTTGGGTGACTGGCGTATCTATTTTCCTGACTGAATTTTTGAGCAACACAATTGTATCTACCGCCTTGTTTCCCATTGTATATCAGATGGCACAGTTAAATGATATCATGCCGCTGGTGTTGATGATTCCGGTATCAGTGGCATCCACCTGCGCCTTCATGACACCTATTGCCACACCTTGCAACGCTTTTGTTTATGGGGAAATCAAAGGAATACGTTTAAGAACAATGATCATTTGTGGAATGGTATTAAATGCATTGTGTGTTATTTGTGTCACTTTTTGGATTCCTGTTTGTATTCCTGTAATTTATCATTCAACCACTATGGGCTTTAGCCCTTAGGGATTCTCTGAAAATAACTTCGCCATTATTGAATAATGTTCGTTTTGAGATAAATGTATTGTAGAGAAGTAGCATGCTACGTCTCTACGATCTCGGCAATTGCAAGAACAGCGTAGTTATTCAGGGGAAAGTCAACCCAAAATTTACGGCATAAGTATGCCGAAATTAAAAATTTGGGTTGATCATCTTTCCCCCCAAATTCGAATTTGGGGGGAAAGATGATCACAACGATCTAAAAAAAACGCAAATATCCTAGTGGCATCGTTACATTCGTCATTTATGTTGATATTATTATGTTAATTGCTCTATTTTGCTCCTTTGAGCAGAGACAGGCATGACCATTAAAAGTGTCATCTAATTGGAAATTGTTAACGATTGTTCTTTTCTTGTCATTAATAATGACGAAGTCTGCGTAACCTTTACTAAGGAATACTCGAAAAATAAGTTCCCCATTTATCTTGAACGTATAATAGTTTGGCACGTAGAGACGTAGCATGCTACGTCTCTACAGAACAAAAACCCCAATGAAGTACAAAATGTCCGATAATTTACAAAATTTTAATTTCAATTGATTATGCATGATTTATTTTTTATAATAAGTAAGCGATCATAAATTTTCGGGTAGATCGTAGTAAATTTTTTGTTATTCGTCT
>Ga0272440_1000509_pt1 | contig 32828 bp, 16 predicted proteins | sample SSMMMBAug17_FD_192440 | JGI IMG/M metagenome (GOLD analysis project Ga0272440, IMG submission 192440) | Marine sediment archaeal communities from Little Sippewissett salt marsh, Falmouth, MA, United States - SSM-MMB-Aug17 | ecosystem: Environmental > Aquatic > Marine > Wetlands > Sediment ... | reverse complement strand
ATATGACGTTTCATTTTCCAAATGCTTTAAATTATAATTCTTTGACCACGCTAATCAATCATTTATCTTTGCCAGGACTAAGTTCTCTTCCTGATTTTACCTTACCTGATGTGGGCTTTGACTTTGATCAGATCAGTTTGTCTCACCTACACCTCAGTTTTTCTAAAATAGATACAGGTTTTACTTTACACAATTTTTCTTTTGAACTGGATACACCGCTAACTGTCAAATTGCCAGGGACTGACATTCGCCTTAAATTTAAATCGCTTTCTTTAAAAGATATTCATAATCAATGTAATTGGGATATCAATCTTTTACTTGCGATCAATCAACATGAGATTCCCATCAAACTTGAACAATTGGATCAGGACATATCTGTTTATTTTATTTCTGATATTTATACAACGATGCCAACAATGAGCAGTTTTATTGAAAATATTGGAGGTGGTTTAAGCAATTATTTTCCGCAAACATTAAAAGATATATCATTAACTAATTTTAATCTTAAATTTTCAAATTCATTTATTGAGATGAAAGAAATTGATTTTTCTTGTAATGTTAATCGTCTTAACCTTCCTTCATTTGGAGGATTGAACATAAACGATTTGTCTTTTAATGCAATAATTGAATATCCTCTGGATGAACAAAAACGAATCATAAAAGATTTGCAAATTAGTGGAGTAACTTTAATTTCAAACACTGCGGTTGAAATCAGTATTCCGCTTTCAACAATCAATCCATTGACTTTTCGTTCAATAACAATTCGATTAAACGATTCAATTGAAAAACTATTGGCTATTTTCCCAAAACTTTTTGCCAATTATTCAATTCCGGAAGTTCCTTTTTTTAATCATTTGGAAACATTTTCCAAATCATTTCATGTTGATACTTTTGAAATCAGTCTCAACCCTGATTATAGCTTGAATGATATTCATTTTACCGGAAATATTTTGTCTCAACCGCTTCCAATATTAACTCAATTCTTTTCTAATGATTTTATAAGCATTAAAAATATCGACATCAGTTATAATTTCCCGAATAGTACTTTTAATTATATTGAAGGCACATTGATAATCGATAATTATAACTTTCCCGCACAGTTCAATACGATTGATGACACATTGGTCATTCAGTCAGACAAAACAATTGAAATCAGTGCTCGTAGTGCGATTCATTTATTTAAACAAAAGTCGCTGGATGTTATTGATATTGAACTGTTTAAAATTTCAAACCTGAAATTTGTTATTTCTACAGATACGTTGACGTTAAAAGAAATGGAAGGAAATGTTGATTTGGGAAATAACTGGGTCATTGATCATATTCCCTCTATATTTAACGTGAACGAAGCAAACCTTCATTTTAAAGTAACAGATCCTTTACAGGATTTTCATATTGATTTGGATGTGGAATCAACCTTTTCAATTGCTGGTAAAGAAGTAACGTTTTCTATGAGTTTACCAATTGGCGGACAAGATTATAACTTATGTATTAGCAGTTCTGTGTCTTTGGATGATTTAACCCATTTGTTTGAAAAAATCGGTGCAGGTAGCATTATTGATAAAATTCCGCTTGATAAAATTGTCAGCCAGGCAACTATTGATAGTATCTGTATTACTTTTGATCAGAATAATCTAACGATTAAGTCATTAACATTAAAAAATCAGTTTACAGTTCAACTACCGGATATTCCACTTCATTTTGATACATTCGATGTATCGTTTATTGTCTCAGACATCCATTTGGATTTAGTTGAGATGTCTTTGTCTGCCATCGTTGATATCAATGATATTCCAAAGATTGTAAATCCGACAATTCCTAAATTGGATAAATCATTGTTTCATTCAAGTCAAAGTTTTAATCTTCATATAAAAAAAGAAGGGGTACTGGGATTACAGTTTCGTAAATGGCCGCTTACCATTGGAAGTCCAGCCAGTTACATAGATGACAATAATCGTTCGTGGTTTAAGTTTGATTTTGGTTCTCATGGAAGATTATTCATAGAATATCCAACCCTTGAATATTCAACTATTTTTAATTCTCTTAGCGCAACCGGTGACATCAGACAGGAAGACCTGGGGCTTTCATTGAAATATTTTCAGGACTTGTTTGATGGTTCCATGTTGTCATTTTTAGCAGATATTATTCCAGACAAAGTTACAGTGGGAGATTTTGGTGTAGGGGTCAAAAAAATCTTAGAAAAGGTTGGTGCAAAAACAGAAAACTTTTCTGATGATTTACACGCTCACCTGGATGGTGTCAGTTTTCCTGAAACGACAAATTATGATTTTAGTATCGCTTCATTTGTGGGAATGAGGCTTAATCTGGATACAGATTTTGCGATTCCCTTTCTTATGCCGGATGGCAGTATGTTCAGCTTTTTACTTCATCGATTTGCAATAACTGAAGTATTGGGTTTTCTATTAATTGACAGTGATATGGACATTAATTTTTTTCATCTTCCCTCAATGGCGCTTTTGTCAGCCACCAGCCCTGATGGCCCAGTACTATCTTCAAAAAACTTTGAGGCCAAAATTGATATTAATAATTTATTCATTGCGCTGACACCTTCAATGGCACCAGTTGGTTTGTTTTTTGATAAAGCGGCGCTTGTGTATCATGGTTATGAAGAAAATCATATAGAAATAGGCGCCAGTTTTCCCAAACCAGACATTATGCATTTACCTGAATTTATAAAAGGAATTAAAGATTATCTTACGTCAGATGCTACACTGGACTTGAGTGATATTGAAAAAATTATTCCGCCGCTTACGATCTCGTCAACTTATCAATTCCCACCCTATTTAAAAGGAAAAAAACTCACATTGTTTGATGTTAAATTAGATCATAATAGAACAGTAGCCGTTCATTTGCTCAATGCTTTAAAACATCCTGCTGTAACCAATTTTTTACAGTCTATACCAATAGACGTTCGATCCGGTGAAATCAGTTCTGAAACATTGAACTTACCCATACCAATCGGCCCATATTTTAAATGGGCTTTTACCAGTAAAAAAGAGCTTAAAGAAAAAGGATGGGAAGATATGTATAAAAATGTGCTTGAATTCACCGGCACTCAATACGCTGATGATGCATTAATGCTCGTAACAAATGGGGGAGTTCAATTTGATGACATCTATCGATTATCAACGCAATTTGGAGTTGCCAATAATGGTGGCTTTGATTTGGGAACAGGAATTGGGTTTTCGGGTAAATTATCTTCCCTTTTTGAATTTTCTCTTGGTGCCAGTGCTTTTATCGATATTTCAAACATCAATGTTGGGGTGCTGGGACAATTCGGAATGGCAATGGCTAATCAAGAAATCATTCATGGCAGTGCCATGTTGACCGCTCAGGAAATTGCACTTGATGCACAGTTTAACGCATCAAATATTCCAATACTTCCATCTCTTAAACTTACAGGTTCACTGGATACGACTGGCCACCTGTCCCTTCAATCAGAAGCAAAAGCATATAACTTGCTGGGTATTGGTTTCAATGATGTCAAGGTGGCAGTTAATAATACAGAATGTCTGATCGGTGCCACATATGGTCATCCAAACCTTATCCATATGGATTTCGATGGTCGAACCATTGCTAAATTAAGTAATGATATTGGATTTGAAGGAAATTTTTTATTGGATATTCATACCTATCGAATGATGGCAGGTCAATTTATCGTACACCCTGATGGAATTTTATTAAAAGGGTACTTCAGTACACCAAATAACTTTCCCATTGAACTTAAAGGAGAGGCTGAGGGAGCATTAAACAGGAATGGTTTGCTTATTGATTCATATTTAGGCGCTAAGATTGTTGGAATAAACTGCTTTAATTCTCATTTAAGAATTGAAAATGAACAAATGGAGCTTGGTGTCCATTATGGCGATCCTTCTCTAATGCATGTTGGGATGATGATCAGTACGTTTAATCAGGGAATTATCAGTGGTAATTATGATTTAGATGCCTTTAAAAACAAAATTTTAAGTGGAAGATTTCAAGTTGAAAAGAATTCCATTTTACTTACCGGCACGTTCCAAACTCCCGACCAATTGCCAGTTAAGCTCGACGGCAATATCATCGGTCAAATAGATTCAAATGGTTTATACATCAGTGCTGAAGCTGGCATAAAAATTATTGATATTAATTTTAATAAAGGAATTGTGGTGATTGACAATAATAATATTTCTCTTGAAACCAATTTTGGCAATGAAAAAATAATACTGGTTTCAATGAAAGGCACTCTGAACAATACTGATATTACAGGCAATTTTAAATTGAGTGCCTATGGTATTGATGTCGCCAATGGAAGTTTTAACGTTAAATGAACAATTAAGGAGTCATTAATGGAAACATTTAGCAGAAGAGATATACTGATAAAAGGAGGCTTGATGCTTGTCAGTGCTGCAGCAGGTTTCAACAAGATTGGACATGATCTGCCTGATTTTACAAATACAACCCATTCATCTTTTTTCAGTTCAATGTTTAATTCAAAAGATTACGCTTTTGTTAAATCAGTCAGCGGAAGCGTTCATGTCAATCATCTGCCACTTGTGGTTGGGAGTAAAGTTCCTGGCGATGTTTTAATTTCAATTGAAAGAAAAAGCAATGTGATTCTGAGTTTACCAGATCGGTCAATATTCACCATAAATGGTAAAACGCAAATCCAGTTGGATCGCGTGCTAAGTAAAGAACGATTTTTTCGCCGATGTTTTTCATCATTACCTCAGATTGAAACCAAACATCAGCCAAAAAGGCTGAACATAAATGGTCAGAAAGCAAATATGTATTTAAAAGGTAACGATCTATCACTTTCAATAAATTTTGTCGTTTAAATTAATTTTTATTTATTGAGGATATTGTTATGAAAAAAGTAGAATTAGATGGCGAATTTAAATTGTTTGATACGCCAATATTACAATTAAGAGGAAAACTTTCCGGTAGAATAGCTACAACAGGCGATCTGGAACTCAGTGGTAAGATAGAAAACAAAGGAAGTCTTGGTATTGGTGATGCTTCTGCCATAATAACCAATAATCAGATTCAAGTGATTCTCCATGTTTTGGGAGCAGAACTCGCTCTTGATGCTGCATTAGTTGAAAAAAAATTACAATTACATGGAAGAACAGCTTTTAATATTCAACTTCCTAAAATATCCATCGGTCCTTTTAAAATTCCTGGCCCTCGGGGTGATATCAGTTTGGGTAGTTTTACATTGGACTGTGCAATGAATGGCTCTATTGATTTGACACTTGGTGTAGGAATTTTCAGGGCAGAAATACAGGGCGGATTTCATTTTAACAGCATGAATTGGAATATGCCAACGCTTGTCATTGAAGTTTCTCCAAGTTCTATGGATGACTTATTGGACAATATCGTTAATTTTATTAAAGCAAATGCCAAAAAAATTTTTAAACAAATAATCGATAATTGTGAGGTTTGGTTAAGCTTTGTTAATGAAAAAATTATGCAAGGCGTTGAAAAGGTAAGTGAAATCTTATCAGAAGTATATCATCTTGAAGTAGATGATATAAAAGAACTTCTAAAAAAATTTCCTGATATTTGTATCAGTGAAAGCTTACATGCAAATTTGAGTTTGCCTCATGTCGATGGGCCTTCAATTCATACAAATATACCGCCCAAACATGTGAATACGTTTAAGCATGCAGATAAAAGGATACATGTTGATAAATGTCTGCATGCTGATAGTCCTCATGTAAACAAACATGCTAATACTTAATATAAAATGAGGTTATAATGGGAAAGAGCAAAAATGCCGGAACAATTATCCCGGGCAAAAATGCAAATTGGGATATCTTTAAACCTGGAAATAATTCAACAAAACCTTTGTATGCCTGGGGGTGGTCAGCAGCAGGATGGTCAAACCATTTTGATGCACCACATGTTAATCTTCATACGAATACTCATGGAGATGTATGTCCTCATACAAATTATGGTGTTCATACCAATGTTGATCTACCTGATATAGACAAGAAAACACCGCATGTAAACACACATGCAAACACTGATTTTAAACCTCATGTAGATGAATCTAAACATATCAATACAAAATGTTAAAAAAAATATAATTTTAATGAGTAAGAAAGGAAAAAAATTATGGCTGTAGAAGTAAGACCTCTTGGCATTCAATGTAATCTTGCATGTCGGTATTGTTATCAAAATGCACAGAGAAGTGCAGGCAATACTTATAATGCATACGATATTGATACCATAAAAAATTCCATTCTTAAAATCAGAGAAGTCAAAAGATTTATCCTTTTTGGAGGAGAACCTCTTCTTGTGCCTAAGCCAGATCTTGAAAAACTCTGGTCATGGGGATTTGAAAAGTTTGGTATCAATTCAATGCAATCCAATGGAACCCTGATTAATGAAGACTTTATTGAAATGTTCAAAAAATATAATGTGAAACCCGGTATTTCCATTGATGGGCCAGGTAAATTAAATGATGTCCGCTGGGCGGGATCACTTAATAAAACGAGAAAAGCCACTCAAAGAACAGAAAATGCCATTAAACGATTATGTGAAGAAAAAATGTATCCGGGAATGATTGTGACGCTTCATAGAGGAAATGCGATAAAAAAAAATCTTTCTACAATGTGTAAATGGTTTCAAAAGCTGGATCAAATGGGTATTACGTCTGTTCGTCTTCATGTTCTTGAAGTTCCTGATGAAAAAGTGAGAAATTCAATTGCACTTTCAATTCAAGAAAATATCGAAGCGCATCTGTGTTTTGCAGAGCTTCAAGCAAAACTAAAGAACTTAAAGTTTGATATTTTTCAAGACATTAAAAGATTGTTGGTTGCTAAGGATCACAATATCACCTGTACCTGGTCTGCATGTGACCCATATACCACATCTGCTGTGGATGGTGTGGAAGGTAATGGACAACGAACAAATTGCGGAAGAGAAAACAAAGATGGGATTGATAATCGAAAAGCAGGAACACCCGGTTATGAAAGATATCAGGCTTTGTATCATACACCTCAGGAATATGGCGGATGCAAGGGATGTCGATTCTTTTTGATGTGTAAAGGACAATGCCCGGGTACTGCTATTGATCAAGACTGGCGCAATAGAACCGAGCATTGTGAAATGTGGTTCGCTCTGTTTGAACATTTTGAAAAGGAACTGATCAGTAAAGGGGTTACGCCCATTTCCCAACAGCCAAATCTCTATTTATTGGAAAACGCTATGCTAAATATCTGGTCATCAGGTTCCAATATCCCAATGCAGGCAATTTTAGAACAATTAGAGCAAACATCAAAACAGGAAATGGAACCATTGAAAAATTGATTGATCTTAAAAGGAGATTTTAAATGAATACTTATTCAGTCAAAAAGCTTGATTTTATGCTTCAAGATTTTGTCAGAACAACATGGGTCTGCGACCATGCAATGAATGTATGGAAACCGAGAATTAATGAAATTATGAACGCATGGATAGATATTGCTTGTATAAATGCTGCTAAAACAAAACAATGTTCATTGCAGATCATAACACCTATAAAATACTTTCAATTAGAAACAGATTTACCCGAAAAAAATTTAAGTGTTGATGTCCTTGAAATAAGAGGTCTTTCTCAAGGATTTCATTCCATTTTACCCACTCAGATAATCCAGGGAAAACCTTTCAGATATCTGGTTGCCATTGGTCCCAAAAACATCATTTTTCCTTTAAAAGCTGCATGGAAAAATCATGATTGGGAAACAATTGACAGGTTAACATTTCAACCTTCTTGCTGCAAATCATTTTGGAATCAGCAAAATCTGGATACGCCATTATACGATTCAACATGGCCAATGGCTTTAAATACTTTGGAAAAGGATATTAAACGTCACAATAACCCAAAAGAATCTTTGTGTGAAATTCAAGGACATCCTTATTCAAATGCTTTACTTCGATGGCTTGGGATTCAACTGGTATATCATGCGCCTTGTTCTTTTGATTGTGACGCTACCAACAAACAGATTTCCGAAATGATCGCTATCGGAAGAAACTCCGGATATTCTACAGAAATGGATTGGCTTGAAAACATATTGTCCTGGCCCATTGAATGGTCTGCGCTTCATGGAATCGCTGAAATTAAAACGCCAGTGGTCAAATTTTCAGCAACAACTGATGCAACTGCTGATAAGTATATCGTTCGGTATAAAGGAAATGGATATCCTGAAGAAGGTGCCACAGGGACGTCTTTTCCATATAAATTAAAATAAGTGACAGAAAAAATGCACGTATATCAATACAACAAAAACAAACAATATGATGTTCAGAAATTATGGGAAATAAAACCATCAAAGGTACAGCAATTAAATCTTTCCAATTTGATGAAATCCCTTTATTCAGAGTGCTGGGGTGAACCACCTGGACAAATTCGTCCAATAGATGTCATTTATAACAGATATCCTGAAGGTAGTCATTGGGAAAGAATAAAACGTGCCAACTTATCTTTTCCAATCATTGTTTGCCCTGATAATCATGTGGCTGATGGTTATCATCGTCTTTGCAAAGCATTTATATGCAATTATAAGACAATCAGTGCTTATCAATTTCAAGAATGGGAAGAAATGGAAAAAGCCATTATTCGGGAGAATTTATCAAAGAAGAGGATTGATAATATGCTATTTGATTTAAAAGTAGGCTATGCATGCAACAATGATTGCATTCATTGCGTTGTTGCAGACAAACGAAAAACAAGAGATTTAACCACACAAGAAATCAAAAATATTATAACGCATCACTCAGGACTTGACAAAATTTGCTTTACCGGTGGTGAAGCAACAATCCGAAAAGATTTTATTGAATTATTGGAATTTGCCAGATCAAAAGGTGTCAATCAAATATTTCTTCAAACTAATGGCAGACAATTTTGCGACAACACATTTGCTAAAAAAGCCTCTAAATATCTGGATTCTATATTGGTGGCCATTCATTCATATGATGCTGATATTCATGACGCAATCACCGGGAAAAAAGGCAGTTTTCATGAAACCATTCAAGGGGTCAAAAATTTAATTCAAATCAATAAGGCAAATACATCAACACAAACAGTATTATCAAAAAAGAATTGCATGGATTTGGTCAAGACATTTAATTTTATACAAACAATTGCGCCTGTCACAATGAATTTAACATTTCCCCACCCAAATGGGAATGCATGGACAGATTTTAATAATGTTGTCCCTCAATACAAGACGATAAAAGATGAGTTATATAGATGTTATCTTAAACATGGTAAAAAATTATTTTTAGATGCAATTCCGCATTGCTATATTCATCCATATGTCAATTGGGTAAATATTCATCAGCGATATACGCATAACAGTGAACCGATATCAGGTGTAGATTTTGCCAATGCTGGTGGAGGTCAATTCAATACTGATGGAATCACTCAGGATTACCTGAATATTTTATTATCTGATTACAGAAAAGCAGATACTTGTAAGGAATGTATCTATTTTTATGAATGTCCCGGTGTTTGGAAAGAATATTTTGAGAAATATAAAGATGAGCTGGATATTTATCCAGTTACATCCATGAACAAATAATTATCAAAAAAAGGAGAAAAAAATGTTAGGAATAGGAATGCCAGAACTTTTAATTATTCTTGTTATTGTATTAATTGTTTTTGGGGCAAAAAAATTACCAGAAATTGGATCAGGAATGGGGAAGGCCATTTCGAATTTTAAGACAACAATGGCTGTGGATTGTGAAAAAGAGCAAGAGATGATTGCTTGATCAATTTTTCAAGGATATTTGATAGATAGTGAAACTGAGAAAAAGGGATGAAATTTGCTGTCTTTACTCACTCATAAAATATGGAGTCTTGACTTTTGCATGAAAAGATGAAGAAACATGTAGAGACATAGCATAATATATCTCTACATGTCCAACAAATGTATCCACTTCTTTGGGTTTGTCACAATAAATTAATTACTCTATCTTTTAACGTAAGTATGTGTTTGTTTTTTAATTGACCTACGTATCCATCAACTTGTATTTTAACTACATTTGCAGAGCCAATAATTTGAGTGTTTGCCCCCAGGAACAATCCAGTAACAGGATTATACTTAGGAGTTATATATCGATAGACACATAAAGGTCTTTTAATTTTTAATACGGCTACTTTCGTAGATTTTACAACAAACTGCTCATCAGAAAGAAGTTCGGATATTTCACTATCAATTTGTGGAAATTCTTTATGAAATTTTAAAACAAGGCGATTTGCAAGAATCTTAAAAGAATCAGTACCTTTGTTTTCACAATATACATTCTTTATAGCAAGAATCTCTCTTGTTTGAAGATCAACCATTTTTGCAATAATTTCTATTCCTGATCGGGTGATAAAAAAATTACCTTCAATCAGCGCCTTCGCATTTTTTAAATTATTTCGGTACAAAAAATTATTATTTTGAATATTTTCAGATAAGTATTTAATAATCCGGCTAAAAATTGATTGTTTCTTGATTTTTGAAATGATTTTAGTGTTAACAATTTGAAATCTGCCTTTTAGCAAAAATTCATTGATAACAAAATTTTGTAATTGATAAGAAATTGAATTCTCTATATCTTCATTAAATGCTTTAATTGAAATGGGAAAAAGATTTTGGGGTTGGAATATTTCAGGAATTTCTCGGATAATGGTAATTTTTTTTAAATCAGTTTCACCAGTTTCAGATATTGCTCTTACCTGTATGGTATTTTCACCTGGTTTTAACAAAATTGAATGGCTAAAAAAAATATCTTTTCCCGCATCGCAAAGTTTATCATTGCTGAGTAAAACAGGTTGATCATTAATAAAAATCGTTTTAATATCAGTTTTACTTTTTACTGTTACTTTTACTTGAATATTAATCCTTTCTATCCATACTTTTTCACAGTCAGGCCATCCATATAATGTGATTTGAGGACTTTTATTCGTGTCTGGCGATATTGAGGCTGCATCTGTTGCTATGTTATTTTGATAATTTGCATACATTGCAGCGTTCGTCTTAAAAGATGCTAAAGAACTATCTATTATGGCCAGAGTTTCATTTCCTAATTTATCCCTTGCAATCAGTTTTATATTCTTAATACCTGTTTTTAGCTGTATAGAAAAAAAAGCTTTTTTAGCTTTTGATAATGGTATTGGCTCACCATTCAAAAAACAGGATAGTCCGCCAAATTCATCAATCAAATAACCTGCTATTTCAGCCCCCGGTGTATACTTTGTAATTGTAACTACAGGACCTTTTCTATCCACATGTATGAATAACTTTTTTTTGGTCTCACCGCCCATTAGATTTCGAACAGTAATTGTCATTTCTTGCTTGCCATCCAACAGCTTGTATGATTCTCGAAAAGATATTTTCTTTTTTGAGTATTCTAAAAAAATCTTATTATCGTTAATCAAAAATTCTTTAATAAATTGCTTGTCTTCAATAGAACCCGATATTACAACTGAATCATCATTTGTTACAATATAATCAGAATCTAATCGAATCGATGCATAGGAAGCTGGCTGTTTTTCACGTATCATTATTTTTTGTCTCACATTATCCAGATAATGATATGCTTTTTCTGAAGGTTCCTGGTCAATCGATTGTAACAATTCATATTTGGCGGCATCATAATCTCCCATTATAAAATGAACAAAACCTAATTCTCTATGAGGAAAATAATCGATATAATGCATCCCATATGTGCTGGCCCAAATTCTATCTTTATTCTGTCTTTTGATCGCCTCTTCTAAATCATCAATGGCAAATTCATAGCACTCACCTTCAATATATGAAAGGGCTCGACTATAATATTCATACCATTCACCTGTAAATATATTATTCGTTCTTCCATATTTCGTTCCTTCTTTTATGCAAACAGGGTCAATCACAGGATCAATTACAAAAATGCAGGAATAAAATTGTGAAATAAAAATGAAAAAACTTAACAATTTAAAAAAACTAAAATTCATAGCCCTACCTCTCAGTAATTTTATGTAATGTATATAAAAGATCCTTTAGCCCTATGTCCTTTGATTCAAGGCATATTTCTGTAATGTTATGATCAGCTAATATTTTTAAAATTATGATTGCATCTTCAAGACTGTTGAAAGTGGTTGGAGTAAAAGCAAAACGCGCAGAGATTTTATGATCCGCTGCGACATTTGAAAAAGTATACAAATTTTGGGGACCAATCCAAATTCCATCAATCATAACGTCTTGTATTGTATAACACTGCTGCGGTATTATCTTAAATGTAATATTTGAACCATGTTCTATTGTTTGATAGCCTGATGGAGAAATTGAACCACCGCCACCAATTGTTGAAGCCCTGATTGTATATATTGGCGTTAACTGAAAATTGATTATTTTTTTTTCCAATGCTTCTATTTGTATTGCTTTTGTGGTTTGTATATAGCCCTCAGCATTAACAAAAAGCGTTAAACTTCCGGCATCACTACAAACAATCAGATAATTAGGTTTTTTATCAGATTTGCTGATTGCTGATATATTAGGTCTATCTGTTGTTATAAAAGCACCACTGATTATTTGTTCAGAATAATAGTTAGAAATTACTCCTTGAATAAAGCAGGGCATAGCAGCATTATTTGATTTAATAGAGATAGTATATCCTGTATTATTTTTAAAAGAGGTTGTTTCGGGGTGCATTAGTTTAAGATGACATTGTCCTTCTATCGTACATGTCCAGTCAAATGAATATTTTTTCTTATAATTTGCTGTGGTAAAAGATTTTATGTATTTTTTATCAATATACAACCTTATGTAAATATTGATATTTTCATCTGGTTCAAAACTTTCTACCTCAATTGTATAAACCTGATTTTTTAATGCATAAAATGTAACAAAATCTTCATCATCTTCTTTGTGAAAGTTATGAATTTGCGAGACAGCGTTATCAATGTCAATAACGCTTGCATCATCAAAAGAATTATCAGATTCATAAATATCAGCGCCCTGCCTGTTAATAATACTTAATGATTCTGGCTGTGAAAGTATTCCTTCCATATTTTTAGCAAAAATATTGATATGATATATGCCACAATTTAGAACGTCATTATATGTATTTTTAAAAATATTATCCTGGTCGTTGTCATAAAGCTTTACAATTGTTGATTTTTGTCGTGTTGCCCCGCAATAAATTCCATTTACACATTCAGAATAACTGGCATTATCTGGCGGTGTAATAATAGCAAACACCTTTTCAATACCATCATTTTCTACAAGATATTCAGCGTTTATTTCAATGGCAGATGATTCTTTTACAAAAGCATGCGCTTGTTCAAGAATTGGGGCTTTACTTGAAAACTCATTCCCAAAACCAATACGATGGCTGACTGAATCAATGTCAGCACTAAAAAAAATATATGGTAACTGATTATTTTGTAAACTTTTCATTGCAGTGGAGGTGCTTAAAAAAGCATCCTTTGTTGTTGAACCTTTTAAAATTTGATTCCAAAAAAAATTTGAAAAAGAGACGTCTCCATTTTCGAGGAAGTATGAAGGGGCATAATTATCTGTACTTGCTATTAAGATTCGTTTTTGTACATTTTCTTGATCATTAATTGGTTTCATAATATCCACAAAACTTTTTGCCTGGCATGCATCATAGATTAATACAACTGCGCCTGATGTTTTTTCCTGATAGGCATCTAAACAATTATTCAATTCATCGGCATAAAGAATTTCATCTTGATTGATCATAAAAGCATTATTATCGCCATCGCCAATGAAGTATATTAATAATGCTTGCGTATTGTCAGTTGCGGCAGTGTTTATGAATTGTTTTATTTTTTCGATAGATGGCGTATTATCAACCCCATCAAAACTTGTTGGGCATAAAAACGTTATGGTATCATCTGTATACTCCTGAAATATTAGAGTGCGATAAGCACGTTTTGCATTTTCACTAATTCCTGTTGCCAGTTTTTCATGTGAAGATCCTGCAACAATAATTGCAAGTTTGCTGTTTGAATTCTTTGTTGTAATACGGCTGGAATATAAAAAATGACCTGCTTTGTTTTTTTGTACACTTGCATTGCCAACATTGATATAAATGAAGGATACAATTATTGAAAAAATAAGATAAGAATTTTTTAACATTGTCTTTTCCTTTTCTAATAGTTATGAAGTATTTGTAATGAAATGATTGCATCTTTAATAGAAACTTTCATTGCTTCTTCAATAGAAGCATTCTTCATCTCATTAAGAAAACAAATGTTATCATACAAATTTTGATCTTGACTTCCTGAAATAATTTTCAAAATATTAATAATATTCGATAGCATTTTAGTTGTTGAAATCATGGGGATCTCTATAATTGTCTTATCAGACTTGCTGACATGAATCGTTTCTGTAAAGGGGAGATATCCAGAAGATTCAACAAATATAGTATAATCTTTTTCAGTTGGATGACCATAAATATAGTAATTTGGATTTTTTTCTGATTCACTAATTGCAGAGAAGGAAGCATCTGTTTTAATAAAAGCATTGGATATCAATTCATTTGAGCAGAAATCATATACCTTTCCAAGAATGGCGGGGGACTGGTTCTGAATATTTTTAATTTCATAATTTTTTACATATAATTCATATCCTTTAGAAACATCAAGACTATCAGAATTGGGTTGATATATTCTCAAAATGACAACGCCTTCTTGTTCACAAAAAAAATCTAAATTTTGAGAACGACCTGTATAATAATCGTTTAGTATTCGCTTTCCATTTTGCCATACCTCAAGCTGTAAATTTAATACAGAAGTATCGATTTCCTCAGTAGCATTCAACTCAACAGAATACATCTCATCTTTTATCGCATAAAATTTAACATAATCCATATCATTAGAATCGTGAAAATTATGAAGTTGAGATTTTCCATCATTCATTCGAATGATACTGGCAGTATACATATCATTATCATTTTCATAAATATCAGGACCTGTGTCATGAAACATTTCTATTATTTCAGGCGAAGAAATATTCCCTTCTTTGTCTTTGATATAGACATTGATGATGTATTTGCCATATTTATCAAATCCATCATATACACCTCTATATTTGTTAGTGTTTTCATCTTTTGTTAATATTACACCTGGTAAATGAGCGGCAAGGACACCACAATGAATACCCAGTTCTCCTGTTGGATCTATTTCAAGTCCAGGTTCTGAGATAAGCGTCCAGACATGTTCTATTTCATTGATTGAAATCGCATTGACTGATATTTCAGCAGATGTGCTATTTTGCATATTCAAATTTAACGTACCCGGCAAAGGCGATATATCACCAAGCTTCATACCAAATCCCAGGACATAAGTTCTTGATTTATTATCAGGATCATAAAGAGATGGTTTCTGGTCAGCACGAATCACCTGAATGGTTTCTTTTGCATCATAAAAGGCATCAGATACAAATTTGCCATCCCGAATTTTAGACCAAAAGGTATGAGAGAAAGAAATATTTCCAACAGCTTGAAAATATGCAGGGTTGCAGGTGCCGGTACTGGCAATTAATATACGATTGTTTGCATTATTGACTAATAAATCAGTTACACTTTTCGCCTGGCAGGCATCATAGACAACAGTAATTAAACCAGGAATCATATTTTCGATACTATTTAACCAGCTATCGATTTCCGATCCATTTATTTTTTCGTCTTTACTGATTAAAAAATCTTGATGGTCGCCATCGCCAACAAGATATAAGACCAAATCCTGCGTGTTGATCGCTGCCCATTCTTTAATTGCAAATTGCAAATTATCTTTGTTGGGTGAAGCATCTACAATCAGATCTTCATAAGCCACTGGACTTAAATAATAAATATCATCATCTGAATATTTTTGAAATCTTAACGCCCTGTATGCCAGGTTAGCATTATTGGCGACTGCTGCGTGAGGGGTTTCCCACTGAGAACTGCCAATAGCGATAATTGCCCTGCGTCTTGTTGGATTCTCAAATGAAACAGAGGTTTGAACAGGGGGTGACATATTCAATTTTTTATCAGTGGCATAGATTAAAATATCATAAGTACCTGATATATTAAATTTATCATAAACTCCAACATAATCTCCACTATATGAATCACCTGCCGCAAGTTTAAATTCTATGGAAGGAAAATTTTTAATGGGATTATCGATAGATTCAATATCAAAAACAGGAGGGCGAATCATTGCCTTTACACTTACAATACCATCAGAATCATGCACGCCAAAAACAGATATCGTTGCACTTGTATCATTTTTAATAACCTGACTCTCAGAAACTCCAGTTATAATAGGTGCATCTTCATTTGCTTTCATACCATTGCCAATATGAATTGACTGAGCAATGGCAATATCTGTGTATTCATTTGGCTGCCCATTTGCATTGGAATCAATACATGCATGCTGCCCTTGAAATTGCATTGAGTTCATCGCTTTGTTAAATGAATCACCGATATTTAAGCCATGGGAAATATGTGTCCAAAAATAGCTGGAAAAAGTAATGCTGCCCTGGCCAGCAAAAATAGATGGCTCATCTGATTTGGAGCTGGAAATTATTATCCTGTTTTGGGGATTCATTCCAGAGTTGTTGGATAAACTCAGCGGCTCCAGAAAACTACCGGAATGGCAAGCATCGTAAATCAGTATAACTTTACCATTGGTCTTTTTTTCGTAAATCGTTAACCATTCATTAAGGTCATCAACTGTAAGCATTTCACCAGCCTCATCTGATATGCTGCGCGCTTTTGATGGTATGTTCATTCCACTCATTTGAAACAATTTTGTAAATCCATGATCGACTAGGTAGAGTACAAGATTATCAGTATCAGCAGCCCAGTTTGTAATTGCATATTCCAAATTTATGTTTGTTGGTAATCCATCTATATCATCATTTTCTCCATTGTCATCAAGATCAATATTTTGTTCATGGTTTAAATAATAGATTGTTTCCTTCGTAAACCCTTGCATGGTAAGTGATTGATAAGCAAAATTGGCGTTCATTAAAGTATCATCCCATATATTATTCCCTTTATATGGACCACCTCCGGCAACAATAATGGCTTTTCCACCAGTCCAGACTTTTTCTCTAAAGGATTGAACGCGATTGTAATCGTCTGTTACATATATTACCCCGTCTGGGGATGTGCTCATCCCATATATATGACGAAATTGCCCTGGACCAGAACCAGGTTCGCCAATAATTGCAACAAATTTTCCATCTGAAGTAAATTTTTGAATACGATAATTATCATCAGATACATATATAAAATTACTGTCATCAACAGTGATATCAGATGGAAATTTAAATTCCCCATTTTTACTTCCAGCTTTTCCCCATTTCAGGATAAAGTTACCATCTGAATCAAATTTTTGAACACGACAATTTTTTCTTTCGACAACATATACAAAGTCATTGCTATCAATTGCAATGCCTGAAGGTACGTTGAATTGCCCATCTTCATTACCAAAGGTGCCCCAAGACTTTAATAGGTTACCATTTTCACTATCAAATTTATAAATTCTATTATTTAGAATGTCACAAGTATATAAAACAGAATTAATTTTTGAAACCGCTATTCCGACAAATAAAGTTTGATCATTGTAATTAAAATCCAAAAAATCAATAAATTGATCTTTTAAATCAAATTTACAAATATATCCTTTAGGAAATTTAGAAGTCTGTTCGAGAACATAAACATATCCATTCTTGTCATAATCAATACCCCGAAGACTTGTATAATGAAAATCTAAATCATTTACGACTGTTAAATTATTTATATATTCACCATTTTCATTAAATATCTGAACACGATAATTTTTTAAATCAAATACATATATTTTTCCTTTATTATATTTTAAAAAATAGGGATCATTGAATTCTCCATTAATTGCGCCTGTATTGTCCCATCTCGCCAAAAATTGCTTTTCTTTATTGTATTTATATATACTTTCATTATGCCAATCGGTTATATAACAATTATTTTTATTATCAAACACCATATCTGTAGGCATTGAAGCCTGGCCAGGCTTAACACCATAGTCTTCCCATCTTTCAATCAGTTCCCCATTTTGATCAAAAATTCTTATTTTCCCATCAAGAACATAAATATTGCCAACATTATCTACTGTCAAATCACTGACATAGTTTAGCTGCGCCTCTGGTTCTGTTCCAAGATCCAATTCAAAAATAAATTCTCCAGTATCGGTGAATTTTTGTACACGTCGATAATAATCAATAACATAAACAAATTCATTATTATCAATTCTACTGATTGCAATGCCTATAGGTTCTTTAAATTCACCATAATTCTCGCCATAGCTCCCCCATTTGGAAATAAATATGCCTTGATTTGAAAATTTTTGAATGCGATTATTGGCTCGATCTGTAACATAAATATTACCTTTACTATCAATGGCCATATTAAATGGTAAAAAAAATTCACCATCGCTAATGCCTCTTTTTCCAAATTTGAATTCAAACTTTCCATTTAAAGAAAATCTTTGTATTCGATGGTTTGCATCATCAACAACATAAACTGATCTTAACCCATCAAAATGAATATCAGTTGGTAAATTAAATTGCCCATCACCTGTGCCAAAACCACCCCATTTGTTAATAAGTCGGCCTTCACTGCTAAGTTTTACAATACGATGGTTTTTCATGTCAGCGACATAAACATAGCCATCATTATCTACTGTGATACCTGTAGGACTATAAAAATTCCAATCCTGTTTTGCAGTGGGCCATAATTTTTCAAATTTATAACTGTTTTTTCTGTAACCCTTTCCCGCTAAAGAAGCTTTTTCATCTTTTAATTGTTGCGAAATTGGATGATAATATGGAACAATTAAATCTGAATAAAAAGTTCCTTCAACAGAGGGTTTGAATATAATTTTAACCTGACAATTAGTATTTGGTGATAAATGAATATTTGAGCACCCATCCATTTCTTTTACAATCGTATATGCAAAAGAATCATTATCAGATAGCGTTAAGGATCCAATTGTAATTGAATTATCAGATATATTTGAAACGACAAAAGTATAAGGGGATGAAATTGATTCAACCTCAATTTTTTCATATTGATATGTTTTTGGATTGATTTGGAGTGGTTTCCAATCAGAATAAATGACAGATATTTCATAACTAATGGATTTATTGAAAATTTGTAGCGTATATTCTCCAGATTGACTTTGTTGTGGAATAGTAATTGACAGTTTATTGTTGTTTTTTGATGAAGTTTTTAATTCAACAGGTATTGCTATCACCATTAACCCGGAAATATCACAAGCAGTAAAAGCCATATTATCTCTAATTTTTATTCTCCAGGCTGTATCAGGCGTTTGGAGTGACCATATTTGGTTTGGATTGTATGGATCTTCAATATCAATTACTTTTATCCCCCCTTCAAAATCAGCAATATAAGCTATATTATCAACCACTTCAATATCAAACGCTTTTCCAGATGTTTCAAAAAAACCAATCTGTATGGGATCTGAAATATCTTCGATATTATAAATAAATAATCCATACTCTTGATTAACGAAATAAAGCGTATTGTTTTTGATTATCGTACCTATAGCAGGTTCGTTTATTTTTGCTATATGATAAGGTTTGGCAGGGTCATTTATATTAACAATATCAATACATTTATTTCTGAGACTTATAAATGCAATATCGTTTGATATAGAAACATTCAATGCCATACCTTCAGTGGGATAATATGAAATGAGTTGATAATCCTTTGGTTTACTAATATCAATAATTTTTAACCCTTCAAAAGCTGCAATATAAGCCAGGTTGCTTATAACTTTCGCCCTTATAGCAATACCAAATTCATACTCATCATTAGATAGGATTAAAGGATATTTGGGATTATTAATATCAATTGTATGCAGACCGCCTGAATAGCCTGAAACATATATTTTATTATCATTATCAGGTTCAGGTATTGAAATACCTGAAGCAAATGAAAAGATTCTAATCATACTTATTTCTATAAGGTTAGAAGGTTCTGAAATATCAATTATTCTTAAATCACCACCAAAATTTGCATTACCGACAAATGCAATATCATCTTTTATCGCAACATCAACCGCAGTCCCATGTGTATCTATACTGCCAATTATTGCACTTTCTTTTTTGGGAATTAACAAAACTCTGGTGTCTTCACCAAAATCTGTTCCTGTTAGTGTAATCGTTAATGATTCATCAATCCCGCAGATAATGGGGGTATCTGGAATATCTATGGTTAATTCTGCAAATAATGTTGAAGGAACAACTGGGAAAATAAAAAATAATGTAATGATAAAAAGGATAATTTTTCTCATCATAGTTTTCCTTAATAGTTATAAATTGTGAACCAAACTTTTTAAAACGCACTTTTATGTGCAACGCTGATTTCTGATGAACATCATTTATCCCTTGATAATTACAAAAAATATCAAGCGCAAATAATATTGCGTTTTAAAAAGTTTGGTTCACAATTTTATAGAAAGATTCGTTTAGATACTTCTCTAAAAGACATTACGATTGATAACAACCCACTACATTTTTTTCTGTAATCCAAAAATTGCATCATCAATTCCCAATTTATGATCATTATTAAAATCCTCAGGCAGACAAACATCATCTGTATTTTGATTGTAATAACCTGAAATACTTTTTAATATCAAAATAACATCCCGCATTGCGCTCGTCTTTTGAATCATAGGAATATCAATAATTGTTTCTTCAGATTCATTTATTTTTATACTTTCTGAAAAGTTTTCATATCCATAGGCTTCTGCGAAAATATTATAGACTGAGTCTGATGGATGATTCGCGATAGAATAATTTGGATTTTTCTCCGATTCACTAATTGAAGATAAGGAAGCATTGGTTTTTATCAGTGCATTAACAATCAGTTCATTTGTACAGAAATCAAAAATTTTTCCACGAATTGTAGAAGGATTGTTTATTTCAGCATTATCAAATTTTTTAACAAAAAGATCGTATCCTGTTGATACACATGAACTATAAGGACTTGAATTAGAAAATTTTAAATAGACAATACCCTCATTTTCAAAATACCAGTCAGTTAAATCAACGCTATTTGCTAATGAATCACTTGTTATACTCTTGCTTGTAATTGTTTTTTCATTTTGCAATAGTTCAAAATGTAAATTCAAAGCAGGCTTATCAAGATGTTCTGGGAATTTTACTTCAATGGTATAAGTTTCATTTTGAAATACATGAAACTTAACAAAATCAATGTCATCAGACGCATGAAAATTGTGTTGCTGAGCTTTTTTATCATCAACATGAATTACATTTGCAGATTGCGTATCATTATCATTTTCATAAATGTCTGGTCCTTTGTCATGAAACAACTCAATAAATTCCGGCGATGATAAATTGCCTTGTTTGTCTTTTGCACGGATACTAATAGTGTATAGACCATATTTATTAAAGCCATCATATGTCCCGCTATATTTTCCTGTACTATCAAGTGGTTGCAATAAAATAGCAGGCAAATCAGCCGCAAGAATCCCACAATAAAAACCAAGTTCTCCTGTTGGATCTGCATCTGACTCCGGTGACTCCGGTTCTGAAATGTAGGCCCACACATTATCAATATTATTGATTGATGTAACATTGGCATTAATCTGAGCAGATGTGTCATCATACATGTCATAAGTCACACTACCTGACAAAGGGCTTATATCACCAAGTTTGATCCCGAATCCAATAATGTAAATTCTTGAATTATGATCAGGGTCCCAAAGAAATGGCTCCTGATCTTTTCTTAATACTTGAATTGTATTCTTAGCTTTATTAAAAGCATCAGAAAGAAATTGACCTTCCCAAATTTTTGTCCAAAATGTATGAGAAAAAGATATATTACCATTAACGCTAAAATATGCAGGATTACAAGAGCCTGTACTGGCAATTAACATACGTTTTGAGCTATTCTCTATTAATAAGTCTATTAAACTTTTAGCCTGGCATGCATCATAGACAACTGAAACCATTCCTGGAATATTATCTTCAATGTTTAACAGCCAGTCATTTAACTCATTACCATTGATTTTTTCATTTTTTGAAATTAAAAAATTTTGGTAATCACCATCGCCAATAAGATAAACTAATAAATCCTGCGTGTTAACAGTTGCCCATTCATTTAAGGCATATTGCAAATTTTTTTTATTTGGAATATCATCAACAATCACGTTTTCATATGCAACCTGACTGAGAAAATAAATATCATCATCTGAATATTTTTGGAATTTTAGAGCGTTATATGCCAGAATAGCATTTTGTGCGATAGCATCCATGGGCGTTTCCCATTGTGAGTTTCCAATAGCAATAATTGCTCTACGTCTGCTTGGATTGATGAATGTAACAGAAGTTTGACTGGGAACAGACATATTCATTTTTTTGTCAGTTGCATAAACCAGGATATCATAAGTACCGGATATATTGAATTTATCGTATACCCCGGTGTAGTCGCCTTCGTATGAATCACCTGTGGTAAGATATAAATCAATGGAAGGAAAATCCTTAATAGGGTTATCAATAGTGGCCATATTGAAAAAAGGAGGTCTTATGATTGCTTTCACGCTTTCAATTCCATCTGGATCTTTGATTCCAAATGCTGATATTGTTGCGGTTGTCCCACTTTCAAGAGTCTGATGCTCAGATAGATTCGATATGATTGGAGCATCATCGTTTACTTCCACACCATTACCAATATTAATGTTTTGTGCGATGTTGATATCAATTGGCTCATTTGGTTGTCCATTTGCATTAGAATCTATACATGCGCTTTGATTCTGGAATAACATTGAGTTCATTGCATTTTCAAAAGAATCTCCTATATTTAGACCATTGGAAATGTGTGCCCAAAAAAAGCTGGAAAATGAAATGCTTCCTTGACTGACAAAAATTGCGTTTTCATCTGGTTTAGAACTTGTTATGATAATCCTGCTTTCAGAGCTATTTTCAGAAGAATCCTGTGAACTAAGTTTTTTTAAAAAGCTACCGGAATGACATGCATCATATATAATTACAATTTTACCAGAAGTTTTTTTCTGATAAATCGTTAGCCATTCATCAAGCGCTTTAACTGTAAGATTTTCTCCAATATCAGTGTCAGATGCATTTTTCCGATTTTCTGTGCTTTCAATACCACGCATCTGAAAATTCCCAACTCCGCCATGATTAACTAAGTATATAATAAGATTATCAGTATTATCTGCCCATTCAGTAATCGCATATTGTAAATTTTCGTTTGTGGCAGTCTTATCAACATCGTCATAATGCCCATTATCATCGATATCAATTTCTTGTTTAGAATTTAAATAATATATTGTATCTTTTGTAAATCCTTGCATGGTTAGTGAATGGTAAGCGAAATTAGCATTCACTAAAGTATCATCCCATATATTATTGCCATTATATGAACCACCACCGGCAACAATGATCGCTTTACCGCCAGTCCAGACTTTTTCTCGAAAGGTTTGTATACGATTGTAATTATCAGTCACATATAATACGCCTTGATCATCAGTACATAAATCCAATATTTGATTAAACTGACCTGTGCCTGCTCCATATTCACCAAAAGAAGTGAGGTATTCACCACTTGAAGAAAATTTTAGAATACGATAACCATTATGTGCTATATAAAAATTATTGTATCTATCTGTAGTCATTGCATATGGTAGTAAAAATTTTTCTTCATCCGATCCATCTATTACAAGCAAAAAATTTCCGTCTGGATCAAATTTTTGAGTACGATTATTATATAAATCGACAGCGTAAATAAACCCCTCGTCATCAACAGCTATATCAGAAATCTTATTAAATTCACCATGTTCGGAACCTTTCTTTCCCCATTTATTGATGAATTCGCCAGTTGTTTTATATTTTTTTATACAGGCATTGGCATTATCAGTAACGTAAACTAAGTTGTCTTTAGATACTGCTATTGAGTTTATATACGAATCAGCATTACGATACTCCCAATATGCTATCATTTCTCCATCAATATTGAACTTTTTAATAAAGCGATCACTATCAGTGATATAGATATAATTATTGTTAATTGCGATGCTATTCGGAGAAAAAAAATTATAATGAGAATTAATAAACCCATTATAAGTATCAATAAATTCACCAGTCACACTATATTTTTGAATACGATGGTTTAACTTGTCAATAATATAAAGATTATTGTCATCGCAAGCAATACTTGTAGGTTCGTTGAATTCATTTTCATCACTTCCAGAACTCCCCCACTTAGCCAATAGTTGACCATTAAAATTGTATTTATTAACATAATGATGAGAAAAATCTGTTACATAAACAACTTCATTCAGATCATCAAAGCAAATATCAATAGGTTGAAAAGCACCATCCTCTTCACCCCACTGACCAATTTTGTTACCATCAAAATCGTATTTTGTTATCTTATTATGCAAAACATAAATATTACCATCCTTATCAGCCGCTAGCCTACCATTTGTTAAATTAATTACATTATCGCCCTCCCATGATTTTACAAATTCACCATTTTCATTGAATTTTTGAATATGTCTTTCTTTGTCAATAACAAATATATAATTCATTCCATTACTATCATAGCAAGTAATGCCCATAGGTTCATAAAATTCCCCATCATTAGTTCCTGTTTTTCCCCATTGCGAGATATATGTTCCATCAGAATCAAATTTTTGTATACGATCATTTCCACGATCAGCAATATAAATAAAACCTTTACTATCTATTGTAATGGCAAATGGAAATATAAACTCTCCATCATTAACGCCTCTTTTACCCCATTTACATACAAAATTACCAAACAACGAAAATTTTTGAATTCGATTATTTAAACGATCCACTACATAAACTGAATCTTTTTCATCAAAGATAATATCAGAAGGCATATTTAACATTCCATCCTCACTACCTTTTCTTCCCCATTTCGCAACACGTCTACCATCATTTGTGAATTTTAATATACGATGATTTCCCATGTCTGCTATATATACATAACCTTCCTTATCTGTTGTAACACCAGCAGGTGCATTAAAATACCAGTCTTTTTTAACTACAGGCCACATTCTTTCAAATTTATAATTTATGTTAATAGAGCCAGTACCTGATAGTAATGCTGTTTGAATATTTTTTATGTTTGTAACAGGATTTATGTATTCAATTATGAGTGATTGCTGATGTTCAAGTTGAATTTTGGGTTTAAATTCAATCTGAACATTACATATTGACTGTGGAAACAATACCTGAGATAGACATGAATTATTTACAATAGAAAATGAATTAGTACTATTCCCCTCAATAAATATCGATGTTATATCAATATGTTGATTTGTAATATTAATAATTTCGAATGCTTGAACATATGATTGACTATCCTGAATATCTACTGTTCCAAAATCAAAATGAGGAGGTGAAATTTGAACTAACTTGGGTTCTTCAATCAATACACTAATATCCTCATGCTGATTGTTGTTCATAATTCTTAAAGTGTATTGTTCGTTTGAACTTAAAGCTGGAAGAGAGAGAGAAACTGTATCTTCTTCTATTACATGAGGAAATATTTCCATAGGCAGATTAATAATTAATAATCCTTCATTACCACAGGCAATAAATCCAATATTCTTTTTTAATTTAATTCTGTAAGCATCCCCTATATTTTTATATGACCATATAATATCAGGGTTATATATGTTTTTAATGTCTATTATTTGTATCCCTGCACTAAAATCAGCAACATATAGAAAATTATTATCTTTCTCTAATTCAATTGATAGCCCAGGTGTTAAAATTTTGCTTAAAAATTTAGGATCTTTGGGAAAAGTAACATCATAGATGTAAACATATCCGCTTTCACTTCCTATATATAGTTTATTATCTTGGACAATAGTTCCTAATGGTTGGATACTATTTATTTTAGATAGTAATTGAGGTTCTGCGGGATTTGTTACATCAATTATCTCTAATCTTTTTTGTTTTACACTCAAATAAGCAATATTCCCATCCACTAAAACATTTATTAGAATTTCATCTGGATTGTATCTACTTAAAAATTTTAAACTATTTAAATCTGTAGTCACTTCAATAATAGTTAATCCTTTTTGGCCAGCACAATATGCTATATTGTTAACAACATTTGATCTAAATATTGAATCAGTAAATAAATATTGAATACTGCTTGGAGATAAAGAATTAATGGCATAAAACCCACTGAAACTCGAAAAATATATGTTATTATTGTTTATTACTGGTTGTGGTAATGTAACACCTATTGCCAAAGCAATATCCAAAATATTTATTTCATTTGGGCATTTTGGGTTTGAAATATCAATAACCCTTACTTTACCTGCTACACATGGTACATATGCTATGCTGTCGCGTATGCATATATCTACAGCTTCATAGGGTGTATCAAAATTAGCAATAAAAGTTGAATCTTTATGGGGAAACAATATAACTCTAATGTCATCATCGAAATTAACACCTGTTAATGTGATTTCAGTTGTTTGATTTGAAGTAATTGTAGTTGACGAATCATTTAATAATTCAAAGCTAAAAACGTTAGCAACATTCAGCACGAGTAATGTAACACTCGCAAAAAAGATTATTATTTTTAATCGTTTCATAACATTAATCCTCTCTTTTATTTTAAGATATTCAATAAATTAATAAGAATAAAGTATAAATGAAAGGTGAAGTTTATGCTCTTTAACATCCTGTGAAAAATTCAAATGTTTTAGCGTATCTTTACCAATATTATTTCCAAAACGATACTGATACGCGATGTCAAAGGAAAACAGTTTTTGAGTTAAACCAAAGCCAAAACTTACGCCATAGATATTATCGGGACAGCCTGTTGAAGGAGCCGGGTCATAAAATACACCAGCTCTGACTGGAATAATTCTTTTATTCTTTCTATCAATAAATCTGTATTCACAGCCCATTCTTACCTGATGTGTGGGATTTGTATTGGAGAGACTTGCAGATTTGCCATTAATAGGACTATTTTCATTACCCTTTTCATCCCTATAAATAAAATTATCCCATTGGGTTCTATAAAAATCTACTGCTACAATAAATTGATGAGAATATTTGTACGAAATGCCAATACCATAGGACATTGGCATTTCCAGCTTTTCTTTTCTTTCCTCGTACGATTCTTTTGGGGTTATGGTATTATTATCACTATCCATCTCAGAGATATGTATGTCGTGCTTAATATTGGCTACAAATGGTGTTTTGATAATTGCACCAAAAGTTAAATTTTTCATGCGCCATAATAAGCCAATATTGGCATTCCAACCTTTAAAAGTATAGACTTCTTCTTTTGAATAATTTCGTAACCATGTGTCTGACATTTGAATTGATAAATTGTATTTTTGATTCCATTGATTATTGGTAATATCATTGTCAAAATAATTGAGTGTTATGCCAAATGATATACTTTCTTTTATTTGAATACAATAAGCCATAGCCAAAGCAGTCAGTTGGCCATATTGTAGATAGTCAATATTCATATTATCATAAAGATTTAGCTTCCAGTCTCTATTAAAGTCATAAAGTTCTTGATATGATAATGATACAACCATATTTCGATTATACAATGAAAAAGGATATGTTACGCTTGCAAAGTTAATATTTCTGGCTGATACATGATGAGCATCCATACTTCCTGGATACTTTCCAGACAAAAGCTGCTCTTTACGCCTCATTTTGCAAAAACCAATAGAGAATTCTTTTTTTAATAATCGAATGAGTTGTGCAGGATTAAAGTAAGCCGATGTAGCGTCATCAGATAATGTAATGGATGTTCCTCCTGCTCCTAAAGATCTGGCACCTGGAGCAACTGGATTGGGTGCAGAAGCTATTTCTAGAGATGTTTCAATGCTTGCAAGGGGTATGCTGATTGCAAAAAAGGTTGAATATAAAAAGGCAACCATAAAACAATACTTGGGTTTATTAGAATAAAAATTATTCATAAAAACAGCCTTAAATTATATTATATACATGTCATTATTCCTATTGAAGAAAATTTTGAAGAAGATTAATCCTAAATTTTAGATAATTTTTTCAATAAAATTAAAACATCACGAAGATCAATTTTACAGTCATCATTAATATCTATAGCATTTATGCAGACTTCTTTCATTATCCATGAGGCACAACCAGAAGATATGGTTAAATGCCCCTCATTTTGAGTAGAATAATAAATCTTATCAAATGGCGTTTTGTTTAAAATATCTTTATCACCCTCTACATTATAAAAAAAATCAGTTGTATCAATATCAAGAGCACTGATTGTTGGGACAAAACAATGGTATGGATTTTCAGTGGTAATATCACCTGTTGGGAGTTCACCATCTGCTATTTTTTTGTTGGTTGGTTGTGTGCTGCCTGGCACATTATCAAAAAACTGTGTGCCTTTAATTTTTATCATTTCAGAATTATTTGGTATATCAGGAACATTTTGAAACAATCCATGAAAAATTGTTATTTCTTGCATTGAATTCGGCAAAGACCATGCGTTTCCCATCGCTTTCGCAATAAATAAATCAACTTCAAAGTCGAGTAATTGATCTCCTGGTTGAAAAGAGAGCCCTTGTCCTTGTGCATTTCCATTTGAAATTGCTATTTTTCTAACATTTTTGGGGTAATTTCCAAGATTATCCAATTCATCCATGAACTCTTTTTTTAATGGGTGAGGATTTGGGACGTTTGTCAGGAGGTTGGTTTCTGTGTAATGATATATCAGCATCTGTTTAGAAAAAGGCATGTTTAGCATCTCAATTTGTGCTTTTGCTAAATTACTCGCGCTATTAAAGAAAGCAAGCCAGTGTTGTACCCCCAGAGGAATATTCCCGCCTTGATGTGGCGAATCCAATGAAATAAAAGTACTTGTTTCATGAGGTATATTTTTATTTTCCATGTATACAAGGGCATATCGCGCTATCAGTCCACCTGACCCAACACCAATAACAACTGATTTTTCACTTCCATATTTTTCAACCGATATTTTTTCTATTAGAGTTACCAGAAGGAAGGCATTTTTTTGGATATAGTCCAGTGAATTGTCAACATCAAGAATAACAATATCGAAACAATGAAGGCGTAAGTTCTCAATTAAATTTTGCTGATTTAATTGTTGATACAATTCCTCCCAACCCATTTCTTTATCCACATTAAGTCCCTCCACAAAAATAACAGGTTGTTTTAGCTGGCTATTTTTATCAGATTTATAAATATGAGCTTTTCCTGATGCATATTCATCGTTATACAGAATATCACTCTGCAAAGACCATGTTTCATCTGGTAATACCTCTATTTCTGCATAAACAGGTAAATAATTAATAAAAATGATAAAATGAAATAAAACAATATAAATTTTCTTCATAACGAATCTCTCCTTTTGAATTCCGGGGACATGACCTTATTCATTGATTTAAATTCATAATTTATAGCAATGAATAAGGTCATGTCCCCGGAATTCATTATAATTCATTCAAAGTTAAAGATCTGATTTTATATTTTCTCAATTCTCGTAATGCCATAATCAAGGTAATCCGCTCAATCCACTGAGTAAGTGAATAATCTTGTTTTGGGTCATATCTTTTTAAAGCACCATCTATTAATCTCATAAAAATTTCAAATTGTAAATCTCTAACATCTTCACTTGAATATTTAATCCTCATACGATTAAACGCTTTTATAATAGATATATATATATCAGCTTGTTATAGCAAATGAAAAAGTCTTCAAAATCGTTATCTTCTATACACTTTTTCAAAATTAATAGTTCATCTTTTTGGCTCAATCGTCTGAATCTTCTTTTTCTTATGCACGAAGTACGTTTAATTGATTCCATTGCTTATTTCTCCTTTTCTTGTGATTACACGATAAGACTGTCTAAAAATTGTGCTTACGTTTTCATCGCACCTCAACAATATCCCCAACAACAGGAAAATCCCCGGATTCAACAACCAGTTTACTGGTATCATCACTAATACTAAATACACTTAAAACAATATTTTTGTCAACGACTTGAAACTGATCATCTCGTTTAACACCCTGACAATCACCTGCATTCATCGTTATTGTTTTTGATTCAATGGATTGAATTTCAGCCTTTATTTTAAAAGCATTCAACAGATCAATGACTTCTTTGAAAATAATGGTTTTTTGTTGTAAGGGGCGAACATCTGATCGAATCAGTTTATCAATCGTGGCAAGGATTGTTTTTTTACCTTTTTCAACGTCAATCAACCTGATCAACAAAAGATCATTTGTCCAATCATATCCTTCAAAGTATTCAAATAAAACCATTACTTTTGGAAATTGATAATGAAAAGGGGGACCCTGTACCAACAGATTTTTTAAAATGATTTCAAGTGCAGTTTCTGTTTCAATCAGCGGTTTAAAATGGGTATTTTCTAAAATGACTCCTTCAATGGCTGCCTGATAAATGCGCTTTTTATTAAATTTTCGAAGTTTACTTTCAATAATCACAGATGCATTTAAACATTGCGGTTTACTAATGGGGCCATAACGTTCAATAATTTGTTCATACAGGCGATCAATATTTTTTTGTCTTTGATCAATTCTTTGCAAGAGTTCCCGATGGATTCCCTCGTGTTTGAGATAGTTATTCACATATATGCCGCTCACTGTAATTGAAATGCAGATAAAAATATATAGCAATAATTGCTTTACATTAAAACCAAACCTGTTAACTTTTGTTTCTGAACGCGTTCGCCTTATGGTGGGAATCGATTTTTGTGCTGATAATTTTGAAACCGATTCATTGTTTTGAATATAGCATACCCGTGGATCACCATAGAGTACAAATCCTGCCCAACTGACATCCTGACTTTCTTCCATCAGTTCGCTTCTGGCCTGAAACATGGCTTCACCAACACTCTCACCATTAAATAAAGCATAGTAGAATTTTACGCCAAATTCCAGGCTGGGCTTATCGGTAACATCCCATAAACTGCCAATATAATGCCTGGTTCCGCAAACCATAAAGGCATTGGCCAGACCATAAGCGGATTGTCGAATATTTTTATGATTCCATTGATCAGTTCGGGCGGATTGGCAGGCGTTTGAAAAAACGAGTGATGGTGTTTTTATTTGGGTATCCTTGATTTCACCTGCGGTCAGATTTCCTTTTGTTAAACGCCATCCGCTGTTTACAGGTCGGCTGGCATCAAAATAGGCATGCCCACTGTAATGTAAAATATCATATTGACTTAATTGCTCTTGAAGTTTATCCGGGGTAATTCGGTTTTTTGCATCACATTCAATAATCAGATTTTTTTCATAATCATTGAAATTGTCTACTTCTTTGATAATATCGTCACCTTCTTTTTGAGCGCATTCCAGATCATTGGTTGGATTGGATATGACGAGCATCCGGTATTTTTCTTTGGTTCCAGGATCGTTTCGGTCTATCACTTTTTGAGGGGTTTTGACCACCCTGCCAATTCTAAATATTTCACACAAGTATTTGTTGTTAATGCGAAGCAACTCCCAGGGAATATGAACCAGATGGTCATCCAATGACAAAATTAAATATACGTGGCTTCCCTCAGTATCGGAATCGATCAGTCGTTGTCGAATATTAGCAGGTAAAAGTAAAGCACACAGGTGTTCTCCAAGATATTTCATTTCAGCCAGCGATGCTTCTTTCTTGCCTTGAGCCTTTGCATATCGATTGAGCGCTTCTATCATATCATGACATTTGTTTCCGATTTCCTCAAATGTCGTTTGTCCATTTTTAAACGTCACGCGTTGATATGTCCAGGTAACCGCTTTTGGATTACGAAGGCTTACATATAAACCATTTTCATTTGCGTTGATTTCAAGAATCAGCGTCTTGCTTTTCATGTATCTGTCCTTTCTCATTAAGAATGAATCGTTTACTCTCAAGGGCACGATGATTTTTATGAATAATTAACTCATAAGAATCTGATGAAAGGGTATTAAAAAAAACTGATTGGTTAACAAGCGGTTTGGATGATAGCCCCCCTTCTTCATCTTTTAAAACAATGCGAAATAGGTCGTCATCCTGTACTTCTTTTATTGTAATATCAAGGCTAAAGAGATTTTCTTTTATTTTTTCACTCATACAATAAATATTGATGTCTTCAATCATCATTGTTGAAAATTGTTGATTACTTGACGAGCTATCATTTCTAATGCCGATTTTTCCTTTGGTTCGTACACGAGCAAATGCGAATTCAGTTTCTGGTGAAGATCCAAATAAAATTCTTCCTATGCGCATAATTGCATCGTGCGTCATTTCTTTTATCTTGTAAAATACCTTTCTAATCCATTTAGGTGTTTCACGACAGGTCTTTTTTACACACTTGATAATCATGACAATCATATTAATCATCGATTCAAAAAGGCCAGGAGGCTTCACAACCCCAATGGATGCCAATATTTCTCTGGCTTCTTCTTTTGAAACAGGCCTAAATGCTTCTGGATCAGGCGATCTCATTAACTCATGGGTAATTTGAAGAGAATGATAGCAATCATGACATTCTTTGATATGCGCTTCGACTTTTCTAGTTTTTTGGGGCGATAGTCTCCCGGTTATATATTTTATAAAAGTTTCATCAGATAAACATTTTGTTTTCATATATCTTTCCTTTCTTTTAAATGTTACATAGAAGATTTAAATTGTAAACATGAGCATTTATATCCAATATTCAAATGAGAACTCAAAATATTACGCGATCATTATTCTTTTTTTATTGCGTCAGTAAACAGGTGGTTCACCCGCTTTAAACGACTTTTAGC
>Ga0272440_1000508_pt1 | contig 32836 bp, 31 predicted proteins | sample SSMMMBAug17_FD_192440 | JGI IMG/M metagenome (GOLD analysis project Ga0272440, IMG submission 192440) | Marine sediment archaeal communities from Little Sippewissett salt marsh, Falmouth, MA, United States - SSM-MMB-Aug17 | ecosystem: Environmental > Aquatic > Marine > Wetlands > Sediment ... | reverse complement strand
TTATGACATGACAGGATAAAAATCACCGAATTTTGAGTGTACTCAAAGACAACATGGCAAGAATCATTGCAATAATCCAGAACCTCACAATAACTTTAGGCTCCGGCCATCCTTTAAGCTCAAAGTGATGATGAATGGGTGCCATTCTAAATATTCGCTTGCCATTGGTCATTTTAAAAAAGCCCACTTGTAATATAACAGACAATGTTTCCATGACAAACAATCCACCGACCAAAACCAGCAATATTTCCTGTTTTGTAATAACAGCCACAGTGCCGAGAACCGCTCCCAATGGCAATGATCCCACATCCCCCATAAAAATTTGAGCGGGATAGGTATTATACCACAAGAATCCAAGTCCTGCGCCAACGATTGAACCCAGAACAACTGCTGTTTCACCGCATCCTGCAACGTAATTGATTTGGAGATATTCTGCAATTTTTACATGCCCGGCCACGTAAGCAAGTATAATATATGTAACTGCTGCGATTGTAACAGGCCCAATAGCCAGGCCATCAAGCCCATCAGTCAGATTGACTGCATTTGATGTTCCTACAATGACAAACATGGCAAATAAAATATATATGGGCCCCAGGTCAGGGGATAAATGTTTGACAAATGGGATGGTCACTTTTGTTGTAAATGAAGGATTCCAGTTAATCAACAGTGATGCCAAAAAAGCAATTGCCAATTGAAGAAAAAATTTTCTTCGTGCGGTCAAGCCAAGATTTTGACGTTTCGTTACTTTCATGTAATCATCCAAAAAACCAATCGCACCATAGCCTATCATAACCATCAAAATGATCCATATATAACTGTTTGACAAATTCCCCCAAAGTAATGTTGACAGGGTAACTGAAAATAAAATTAATATACCGCCCATTGTTGGTGTTCCTGATTTTGAAAAATGAGACTCTGGCCCATCTTCCTGGATAAACTGACCGATTTGTAATTCACTCAATTTACGAATAATATACGGCCCTAAGAAGAAACAGATCAGCATGGCTGTTATTGTTGCATATATTGTTCGAAATGTAATATATCGAAAAATATTTAAAACTGAAAAGTATTGATGTAATGGATATATAAAATGATAAATCATCTTGAATTCCTTAATATATGGATTGAATTGACTGATAAGTCAATTTTTAGAAACTCATGTAGTGTGCATTCTGATCATATCTACAATTTGTTCCATTTTCATGGCGCGTGAGCCCTTAATCAGAACCCAATCATCGGGTTTTAAAGATGTCAACAGCATTTTGGCAATATCGCTATGTGTACCAGAAAACAGCGCCTTTTTATCAAATCCAGCATTCAATGCACCATGTAGCACATCTGATGCAAAAGTTCCTGTTGCAAAGATGCCATTTAGACCTGCATTTGCAGCATACGCACCAATTTCCTTATGATATCGATCCGCTTCCGGTCCCAATTCATACATGTCGCCGCAAACAAAATAGAGATTATTGTGCTTGCTCATTTGTTTCAAACTGTCAATCGCAACGCGCATGGATGCTGGATTGGCATTGTATGTATCATCAATGATATGAAAACCCTCAAGATGGTGGTGAATAAAAGACCTTCCTTTTATGGGCGCATAAGATTCCAGAGCTGTTTTAATACGTTCCAAAGGAATTTTTGCATAAAATCCCACAGCAGCGGCTGCCAGTGCATTTGAAATCATAAAATGTCCAGGAACCGGTAACACAATCGGAATACTGCTATCAGGTGTTGTGAGTTCAAACTGGCATCCATCAATGGATTCAGCAATGCGTTTTGCAGAAATATCTGCTCGTGAATTCAAACCATATGTCAGCACCGAACATTCGCATTGGTCTTGAAATGACAGTATCAGAGGATCATCGGCATTTAAAATTGCCAAATTGTTCTTGCCAAGATGTTGAATAAGTTCACCTTTCGCCTTACGTACCCCCTCAATAGAGCTGACACCCTCAAGATGCCCTGGCCCAATGTTTGTAACAATACCAATATCGGGTTCACTCATTCTTGCAAGATACGCAATTTCGCCCGGATGGTTCATTCCCATTTCAACAACTGCCCATTGATGATCGCCCTGGATTTGAAACAGTGTTTTTGGCACACCAATATGGTTATTAAAATTTCCACTTGTTTTTACAATATGATACGTAGTAGCAAGAACAGAGGCAGTCATTTCCTTTACAGTTGTTTTTCCATTTGTACCTGTAATCCCAACAACAGAACCGCCCCATTTCATTCGTTGAAAATGTCCCAGATCTCCCAATGCTTTTGTCGTGTCTGATACAGATATACAAAGTCGGTTTTTGTTTTTCCACAACTGAATATGTTCATTCGTATTCCTGTCCTGCTGAATGATGATTCCGTGCAGGGGTTGATGAATCATATCTCCAATAAAGTCATGACTGTCAAACCGCTCTCCAACAATTGCTACAAATAATGAATTTTCGTTCACTGATCTTGAATCAATGGAGATATTATTAAAAGGATGCGGTGATGCTCCAAATAGATGTTGGCCATTCACTGCATCAATTATATCAGTAACAGTCCATATAAAGGGTTGATTTTTCATTTGATATAAAGTTTGGGTATGCTTTGCCCTGATTTTTTTGGCGCTTTGCCATTAATGAATTAAAGTAATCTTTTTGTATAGCATCTTACAAATAAAGATGCAAACACAGATTTATAGAAAAAAATAAATAAATTTGACAATTATCTCAAATGGGTGTACAGGAATCTTACATTTCCTAATGCAATGTGAAAGAAAATATAGACTTTAAGATAAAGATTATGGCAAGGCGGCGCAAGGAGATAGTACTATAAGTACATCGACGAAGCGCCAACGCAGTCCAAAATCTTTATCTTAAAGTCTATAGGTGTTGATCGCACCTGTTAAACAATAAATAATTCATCTTTGGTTTTTTTCAATTTCCTGAAGTATGAATCTGAGCCTATCAATGATTGACCATATGAAATGCAAAAAACCAAGAGATGGCAAAAACATCACAGAGATAACCAATCATGCTTCGAATGTTAAACCCAAACCAAAACATGAAAGTCGGACGCAATGCGCCCTGTCCATGTGGAAGTGGCAAAAAATTTAAAAAATGCTGTATGGGCAAAGAATTTGCCCAACCGGAATTTGTCTCAAAGCCACCACCTCCAGAAAATAATTTAGCCAAAAAATATCTTAAAAAATTCAACATTTATCTTAAAAATCCGCGTCATGTTGAACATATCAGAAGAGCAGGAAAGCTGGTGCTTGAGACGCTTGATCTTGTAGAATCAAAGCTTACTGAAGGTATGACAACTGAAGAAGTGAACACAATTGTTCATGAATTTACCTTGAAAAATAACGCAAAACCAGCACCCTTAAACTACAATGGCTTTCCTAAAAGCACCTGTGTATCTATTGATAATGAAGTTTGTCATGGTGTTCCTGGAAAACGTATCATTAAAGCAGGCAATATTGTGAATGTGGATGTTACAACCATACTCAATGGGTATCTGGCAGATGCCAATAAGACATTTTTTGTGGGTGAGCCATCCGAGGATGCTAAAAAAATTGTTGCTGTTGCTGAAACCTGTATGCGTCGCGGAATCAGCAAAGTCAAACCGGGTGCAACCATTGGTGATATTGGATGGGCCATCCAGCAGTATGCTAAGGAAAAGAAGTGTTCAGTAGTTGAGGCATATTCTGGACATGGTGTTGGATTTGCTTTTCACGAATATCCACATGTTCCTCATGTAGGAAAAAAAGGTGAGGGAATTAAACTGATCCCGGGTATGGTGTTTACCATTGAGCCAATGATTAATCTGGGTAAAAAGGACGTTGATGTTTCAAAACAAGATAAATGGACTGCTGTTACTATAGACAATTCGCTTTCCGCTCAATTTGAGCAAACAATTCTTGTTACAGATAATGGTCATGAAAGCCTGACACCTTTTTAAATATTCATGAAGAAGAATTTAAACTGTTTTGTATTTCAACAAGAAAGCCTGAAAAGTTATCATTTATCACTCAGCTCAATCACAGCCACATGCTTTCCAATTTCAGTAATCAAATCTACCCGGATATCTGTATCAGACACAGAAAAAACATAATCATCCATAAAAATGGATCGTTTAACCGCAGAGTCTGAATCTGTCCACCAATTGTAACAATTACCACTAATTTCATGATCAACACCACCAAGATACTCAAATCCATTGGATACAGTTGTTTTGTATACCATCAATCCATTAAAAGTCATTGTATCGCCATAGGTGCCACCAGAACCGCCTTCGCAAATTGCCATAGGGATCGCGAGTAAATTTTTCGGCATGAAATAATTGAATGCCAGATGATTGGTTGCAGCTTCTGAGGTTGTCCCGCGTGTACCAATAACTTCTTTGTGAATTAATTTTGGATTGCCCATGTCCGAGATATCAAAAACTTGCAAAAGGATCCCTTGAAACCATGCAAAACTTCCCTGTTCATAACTATCATAGCCGATTGATAGCAAGTGATTTGTGTCCATCAGATGCATATAGGTTGAAAAACCCGGTATATGTAATTCTCCAGTAATTTTTGGATTTTCTGGGTTTGAAAGATCCAACACAAAAAGTGGATCTGTTTTTTTAAAGGTTACAATAAATCCCTGATCCCCATTAAAACGAACAGATCGAATGTCTTCTGTAGGAGCAATGTTTTCAATCGTGCCAACAGTCTCTAAATCTCCTGATGTTTGGGGTTTCAGGACAGACAAGGTGCTATGGGTTTCAGGATTGGGTAAGTATCCAGTGGTTGTGGCAACTCTAAAAAATCCATTATGTTCATCCATTGCAAACTGATTCAGTACACGTCCTTTGACAACACCGCTCCCTGCATAAACTGATGTTGCAGGCGATTGTTTTAATTCAAATTTATGGATGGTTGTCATTTCATCAGATGTTCCCCATCCATAGGAAAACCAGGGCATATTATATGTATAATGACGTGTTGCCACATAGCAGGCTGATGATGACGCATACACTGCGCCAGGTTTTCCAATCACTGATACAGCCTGTTGGGATGAAAGCACATTGATATCAAATACAAAAATGGACAAAAACTGTGAGCCATCCTGCTGGCTTGAAAAATGGATATCATCAATATCACTTATCACCCTTTCCTGTTCAACAGGTTGACCATCCACATACCGGACATCCCTGACTTTGGGTTGTACAGTCGATATATCTGATTCCATGATAATTTGTCGATTTCTTTCTTTCAAGTTTTCAAATATTTCAACCAGTTCTTCATCTGTATATCGTTTTTCAACCTCCCAATCTGGATATACCCATTCCCAATCGTATGGATAATTGCAATAAGTCAAATCCGGATCATAAACAACGCCTTCTACAATGGGTTCAGGAAAAAGAATAATCGTGTAAACAGACTGATCAATTCGACGTGAATTTATGTAAGCACCATCAAAATAGAGTTCGCGCAAAATATCGGGTTGACTCACATTTGAAATGTCGAGAATTGTCAGTTTCAATTTGTTACCATCTCCAGTAAACTGACAATCATACCCATGAGTGCATTCATTGTTTGATCCATAAAAAGGGTTATCATTAATTTTTTCCAAAGCAGAATAGATCACAGCACGTCCATTATGTACAAATAATTTTTTGGGTGTGCCTTGAATATTGTATTCAGAAATGATATGCGCCTCCTCAGGCGGCCAGGCATCAATGATGATAAATTTTGAATCCACGAGCATATAAATATTCAAACCATCATTCTTAATAAAATCCGCTTCATCCACGCCAGTAACCTGATTATTGGTTTCAGAAAATTCCTCAGCCCCTTCATTGATGTTTGCTTCAGGATAATACTCTAAACCGCCTGGAGCATCTGTTATCGTATCCAGAGCAATGCCATCCCAATAATATTTATAAAAAAAATCTGAGCATTCATATTCAAGTGCTTTTTCAAGATTTTGATCCACAATGCGGATCATATATGCAATCATCCATTCTTTAAGCTTTGTTTGATATTCCTGGTGATTCTTAACAGATAAAAGTCGTGACATGTTTATTCGCATTAGATTGTTTGGATCTGTGGTAGGTTCAGCCAATTGTTTCATGATCCCGATGACATCTTTTAAATCCAGCACACCATCTTTGATAAAATCTTCGACATTGTTTCTTATCAACAGGTTTGTCTGCGTTGCATGAGCAATGGGTATGATACACAGAATTTGTAATACTAAAAATGTGATTATGGTTTGTTTTTTCATTATGGCCTCCTTTTTTATTTTTTTTCGCTTCGTTTTATCCTGAACAGGGTGCAACACAAAAAAATTATGTTAAGCTTAATATTTTCAAAATGCAAGAAAAATATACTTGAATAGGGCGCATTCCCAAAAAGACATACTTTTGATTTGAACAATACCAATAAAAAACCTATGTCCGAGGGAGAACATATGGATCAATAGCGCATAGGTTTGATCTGGGTATTTATACATAAAGAATGTCCGACCATACTTATCTTATTGATTTTATTTACCAAAGAAATCATTTGACTTAAAAAATAATGTAAGGTATAATTTTATGATTTTTTTATTTTCATCCAAATCAATATCTAACTGATGTATATAAAAACAAAGGAGAAAAAACCATGAATTATCCTGTTTGGGAATTATACACCTCTGGAGGAGGGCTGATCATTGCATTGATTGCTGTATTACATGTATATATCGCACATTTTGCAGTAGGCGGAGGATTGTATCTGGTTTTATGTGAATATAAAGCCCATCGGGATAACAATGAGGACCTTTACGCATATCTAAAAAATCATGCAAAATTTTTTATGTTACTGACAATGGTTCTGGGAGGTGTTACTGGTGTTGGAATCTGGTTCACCATGTCCTTACTCAGCCCTGAAGCAACATCTGTTTTGATTCACCAATTTGTTTTTGCCTGGGCGATAGAATGGGTTTTTTTTACAGGCGAAATAATTGCACTGTTTATTTATTATTATACGTTCAATAAAATAGATTCTCAGATTCACTTACGTTTTGGATGGATATACTTTGCTTTTGCATGGTTATCGTTATTTGTCATCAATGGTATTATTTCTTTTATGCTAACACCAGGTCAATGGCTGGAAACAGGTAATTTCTGGTATGGTTTCTTTAATCCTGGCTTTGTGCCATCAGTTTTATTTCGAACATCCTTGACAATCGTATTTGCAGGCATTTTTGGTTTGTTGACAGCCATATATATTGAAAAGGAAAATATTCGAAACGATCAGATTCACTTTTGTGGCAAATGGATCCTTTCTGGATTAATTACACTTCCAATATTTGCACATTTCTACTTTTATTCTTTACCAAAACAATCCATCGCATTTATTCAGGGGTCATCACCAGAAATAAGAACTGTTGTGATATTGTTTCTTGTTTTATTCGCAATGATTATTGCATGCGGTGGACTTTTATTTTTAAAATTATCCCATCAAACAAAAAAATGTCTGGCATACAGTCTTTTAATTATGGGACTGATTTACATGGGCAGCTTTGAATGGATTCGTGAAGCTTCACGTAAACCTTATATAATCAACAACTACCTCTATGCCAATCAGATTTATGAAAAAAATACAAAACAATTACAACAACAAGGTATTTTAAAACATGCAAAATGGACAAAACATAAAAAAATAACACCCAACAATATTACAGCGGCAGGAAAAGATTTATTTTTTATTGCATGTTCAAGCTGTCATTCTGTGGGAGGCCCCATGAATGATATTCTTAAGCTTACGAATAAATACACCATTCAAGGTATGGAAGCTATTTTGACTGGCCAAGGCAAAATAACATCATACATGCCTCAATTTTATGGAACCAATCAAGAACGATCTGCATTGGCAAAATATATTGTCAATAAACTTCATCAAAAATCTACAATCACTTCACAATCATCCATGTTGACCATACCGGTTGTATCCTCAGAGGATAATATATTTGATCAATATACCTTACTCGCATGGACAAATAAAGGGATGCATTTGCACGCAGATTGCATGGGTCAATTTATTTTGGGTCAACCTGTGGGAACAATTCAGGCCCAGCTTATTCGTCGGGGAGAAATTCCTGAACATGTTATGGATGAAATAACAATGTCTTACACAATCCATTCCCAAAAAATTTCAGGTGAAATGATTTATGATGATATTTCTATGACATATGCGGCAGATAATGTGAAATTAACAGATATTGATAAAAATAATAATTATAACCCATATCCGATAATTACAATAGAAGCTAAAAGTAAGAAAACCCATAAATGTCTGGCAAGGACACAAATTGTCTTTGCTGTTTCAAGTGCAATGGCCTGTAAAAACTGTCATGGCGGCCAATGGAAAAATAATGCGCAAACAGGCGTATCCAAAGAAACCGCACTTGATATTTTACAAACACATGATCGGATGAATCAAACATCATTAATAGATAACTTACGTGATGGCAAAGCAATCTCCTGTAATCAATGTCATTATTCAACAAAAAAGAAATCAAAAATTCAAATGCTCAGTCTTTCATCAGCAATGCATGGTTTTCATGCAAATTATATTGATGATAAAACACATAACGCCTGTTTAAATTGTCATGCTGCACACAATGGAAATTCACTATGTTATAGAGGGCTCCATGTTGAAATGGGATTAACCTGTGTTGATTGTCATGGCAACTTAGCAGATCATGCTTTGGCATTGCTTGTTCATGAAAACAATAAAGGAAATCAAGCAGCCCAGCGATATATGAAACATTTAAAACCAAATCAAGTTGACCCTATTGAAAATATAGAACCAAGAACCCCCTGGATACAAGAACCAGACTGTCTTTCATGTCATATTGACTATGAAGCACCTGAAACCGACTCAGGATTCAACAAATGGAATGATTCTGCTGATACATTATTTCGAAATCAAACCGGTGATGCGGGGATCCGATGCACCGGTTGTCATGGCGCACCTCATGCGCTATACCCGGCAAAAAATATCTTTGATACAAATAGAGATAATATTCAGGCATTACAATATCAAAAAAAGGCGCGACCTATTGGCGGAAATCAACAATGCAGTGCATGTCATATGATTCATATGACTGATAATTACCATCACAATAATATGTTGCAGTGATTTGGAGGATATTATGTACACCGCGACAAAAACAAAACGTAATGAACGTTTCAGATACTTACCGAGATCACCTAAAAGCAAAGATGGAGAAAGGAATTACAATTGTATCAATTATAATAAATGCCTGACTGAAGCTGCAATCAATAACCTCACTTTTGATTGCAGCAATTGTGAAGACATGATTGAACAAAGCTTCAATGACTTACTTAAACAGGAAAGAAGCTCAGATAAAGAAGAACGTCCCATTACTCCCCAAAAACGCTTGCAAAGAATCAAATAATCTTATTTACGCCGAGAACGTCTTACCCTCTCTCGAAAATTTAGAAAAATCGGTGCCTTATCCAATCCTGTCGCATTACGAATCTGATTGATTAAATAACGATGATATGAAAAATGCACTGCTTTTGGATAATTAACAAATGATACAAAATTAGGTGGCGCACTACTGATTTGAGTGGTGTACATAAATTTAATTGGACGGCCACGATATAATGGCGGCGGGGTTTTTTGAATCGCCTGCTCAATGATTCGATTAATTTGTGATGTGCCTATTTCAAACATATATTGTTTATAAATATTTTGAATAAGCGGAAACATTTTTTTTACCCGCTGCCCTGTTTTTGCGGATATCGTTATAATGGGCGCAAATTGAAGAAATCGTGATGCGTAACGTAATTCATCAGAATATTTTTTTAAAATATTGTTTTCCTTTTCAATCAAGTCCCATTTATTGAGGACAAACATGCAGGCGCATTTTCTTTCATATGCATATCCTGCGATCCGAATATCCTGCTCAGTAATACCATCAAATGCATCCAGAACAATCAGTGCTATATCGCAACGATCCAAACTATTCAAAGCCTTTATAATCGAAAACTTTTCTAGTTTTTGACTGACCTTTTTTTTTCGTCGGATTCCTGCGGTATCAATTAACACATATGAATGGTCGTTAATTTCACAATATGTGTCTATAGCATCACGTGTAGTCCCTGGAATATCACTCACCATTACCCGATCCTGTCCCAGGATATTGTTAACCAATGATGATTTCCCCACATTCGGACGCCCGACCACTGCCAATCGAATTCCTCTTTCTTTTGCTATGGTTTCATTGTCTGGAAAATTCTGAACCAGTTCATCCATTAAGTCTCGAAAACCATAACCATGCTCTGCTGAAATGGGATATAAATGATCTATTCCTGATTGATAAAATTCCAGGCATTTATCTTCATGCTCAATTCCATCAATTTTATTCACAGCAAATAAGACAGGGCTTTTTATATCACGAAGCATCTGAACAATATCCCTATCATAAGGGGATAGACCAAATTTACCATCAAATACAACCAGAATAACATCTGCCTGATCTTTAGCAATGATTGCCTGTTGATGGATTTCTTCAACAAAACCCTCATGAGTGGTATCAAACATGCCACCAGTATCAATAACTGTAAAATGTTTACCATCATACGTGGCATCTTTGAAAATGCGATCACGTGTCACACCAGCCATATCATCAACGATTGATTGACGACTTCGTGTCATTCGGTTGAATAATGTAGATTTACCTACATTGGAACGTCCGATAATTGCTATTTTTGGATTCATGAGGGCCTTATTATATTGAGCTTGAATTAATGTCAAGATAAAACAGTTTAGGAATGCTCGAAAATATTATTGAGGGACATATTCACTTATATTGAATTGCTTTTATTTCATAGTTAATATTGAAATAGGGACAATATTTTTTATTATATTATGTTATAAATAATGGGACACTAGCACTTTACTTAAAAAAACAATGAAAACATACTTAGGAATACTCGAAAAATAAGTTCCCCATTTACTTATGTGCCAAGAACGTGTAGGGGCGAACCTTGTGTTCGCCCATCGTACATAGGAACGAAAGCGTTATTCGTTCACAAGGTTCGCCCCTACATCGGGCTTGCACATAAGTAAATGAGGAACTTATTTTTCGAGAATTCCTTAATCATCTTAATATGTGTAATCCAGGTTCAGACAATGAGAACAAACTTGCTTCCCCCATTCGTTGGATACGCCCCCACAAAAAAGTTTGTCCCTACATTCCTGTTTAAAATATCAAGGGACAGTTTCACATTAATTAATCAATAATTAATTTAATGTTCATTTATAACAATATATTTAAACATCTATTGATATTCTTATCATAATTTATTTATAATGAAGGGACATATTCACTAAAACTATAAATGAATTCATTTTTTTTTTAATTTTATATGACATACACACATAATTACAAAAAATGTAAATAAATTTATGTGACATATTCACTTAAATAAAAAAAATTTTCTTAATCTTGGGCTTTTTCAAAAACAAGAAAAGAAATGATAAATAAATTCACATTAAATTCAAAAGTTATCAACAGGTAATAAAAAAATATATATAATTATTTTAGACAATTATATACTTATCATCAAATAAACAGGTCTTATTAAAATTATTAATTTTTTAAATAAATAATTAATAAGAGAAAGGTTTGAACCTTATATCTGTATCAATAAATAAATAGTTTTTATTGTCAGATAGAAATGTGTATGTTAAACAGCATATTTTTATATTCAAAACATAATCAGGTTAAATTTATTTCAGAATAAAAAATTATTTGTATTATGAAATATGAAAACGTATATAAGATTAATTTACATGGGTATACTGTAGATAAAGCAAAGCAACAATTTATTACGACCTATAATTTTTTGATCCAAAGTTCGAAAGATATTGAAATATGCGTTATTCATGGTTATGGTTCAACAGGTGAGGGAGGTAAAATACGATCATCACTTAGAAAATTTTTGTCCCAACAAACAGATAAACTCGAATGGTCGAAAGGTGAATTCATAAATGGTAATGCAGGCATTACTTTTGTAAAACCTGAACAAATTCTACCAGAACCATATGAAATTTTGGCACAAGATATATTCAATTATTGTTTGACACCAAAGACTAAAAAAAAAATTGCAGGACAGTTTCGAAAACATGGGGATCAATGTACCTCAGAAGCAATTCATTTTCTGGAAAAACAAGGTAAATTAAAAATTGTATGGAAAGGTAAACATAAATGCTATCAACAAAAGTGAAGGATAATATTCATGAAGTTCGATAATTATTTAAAATCAACCGCATTTATAGAATCGGATCATAAAGACGTCATTGAATTTGCAAACAGAAATATTAATAATGCTGAACATCCAAAAACAAAGGCGATCAATCTTTTTTATGCAGTCAGAGATCAAATTGTGTATGATCCTTATACATTTAATTTAAAGCCCGATAAATTAAAAGCAAGCCATGTTCTTTATAATAAAAAAAGTTTTTGTGTTCCAAAAGCTGTGTTGATGACATCAGTATACAGAGCTGTTGGCATTCCAGCACGACTCGGATTTGCCAATTTAATAAATCATATTATGGGAAATGAACTTAAAAATATTTTAAAAAGCAATTTACTTGCCTATCATGGATACACAGAAATTTATTTAAATGAAAAATGGTTGCGTGTGACACCCACTTTTAATATTAAACTATGCAAACTTTTGAATGTTGCACCAGTTGAATTTGATGGTGAATCTCATGCAATTTTTCCATCAGTCGATAATGATGGCAATCAGTTTATGGAATATATACAGTATCATGGAACATTTGATGATGTTCCTTTAACAAAAATAGTTGAATCAATGATTTTTCATTATCCCATGCTTAAATCGCATGATGAACTTTTACCTTAATAACAGGGGGTATTCATGGCAGAAACAATAGATGAAATTACAATTAAATATGAAGAAGATGGACAATTAATTGTAGATGAACTTGATAAAGAAATATTGACAAGAGGTGCATGGACGACAATAATTTTTAAATATCGTCAATGGGACAACAAGATTGATAATTTTGGGCCTGACAAGTTTACGATTCGACGTTATCGTAAAATGAAAGGTGAATATAAGCAGCAATCGAAATTCAATATTTCAAACAAGGAACAGGCTGAAAAAATAGTATTAACTTTAAAAAAATGGATTTAATTTGAAAAAAAAATTTTGCCATTTTTGTGGAAATATTTTAATTCGTTGTTATGTTGAGGGACGTAAACGTTTTTATTGTAAGAATTGTCAGACACCTATTTACGAAAATCCTGTACCTGCAAGCGCTATAGTATTGGTTGATAAAGACGAACGTATTTTATTGGTGAAGCGATCTGTTGCTCCAAAAATAGGATCATGGTGCTTGCCGGGCGGTTTTATGGAACTTCACGAGAAACCAGAGGAATCGGCGTTGCGTGAACTGAAAGAAGAAACAGGTATTCATGGCACAATTGATCACTTACTCGGCCTGACAACACATGACAGCCCACGTTATCAAACAATTTTAATCATGGGATATCTGGTAAAAGTGTATGAAGGTAATTTAAAGGCCGGTGATGATGCATCAGAAGTTAAGTTTTTTGATTTCAGTCAGTTACCGGAAATTGCTTTTAGTAGTCATATTCAGTTTATTCACATGTATTTTAGACAGTGAATAAATGATAATAATAAAATAAAGATAAAGTTATGCCTGTTTTTGAATACACAGCCTTTGATCAAAAAGGTAAAAATCGGTCGGGAATTATTGATGCAGATAGTTCGACTGATGCCCGACAGAAATTAAAAACCAAACATTTGTATCCAACATCGTTAAAGGAAGCACCGGATCATATGAAAGCAACTGGTGCTGGATCAAAAGGGTTTAATATAAACATACAAGGTTATTTTAAACGTGTAAAATCTTCAGAGGTAACAATCATGACGCGACAATTGGCAACGCTCGTTGGTGCAGGCTTGCCATTGGTTACAGCGCTGTCATCATTGTTACCTCAAACACCGAATCAAGCATTCAAGCAGACAATGGCACAAATTAAAGATTCCATTGTGGAAGGCAATAGCTTTGCGAAAGCATTGGAACAGTATCCAAAAATATTCTCTGAATTGTTCATAAACATGGTAAGGGCTGGAGAAGCTTCAGGTGCAATCGAAATTGTTCTGGAGCGATTGGCAGATCTTTCCGAAAAGCAGCAGGAGTTAAGAGGGCGTATTCGATCAGCATTGGCATACCCGATTTTTATGTTATTTCTGGGCTGTGCTGTTATGTTTGTACTTATGGCATATATTGTACCAAATATTACATCTATTTTTGATGACATGGGACAAGCATTGCCGGGTCCTACACTGTTTTTAATTGCAGTCAGTAGTTTTATTGAAAAATTTTGGTGGGTCATTTTATTTTTCTTTGCATTGATTATTATTGTTTTACGTCAGGCAGTAAAGACAGAAAAGGGAAAATATACCCGAGATCGCTTGTTATTAAAGTTTCCATTAACCGGGACATTGGCTCAAAAATTGGCTGTTGCACGTTTTGGCAGGACTCTGGGTTCTCTTATTGAAAATGGGGTTTTGTTGATCCCTGCCATGGGCATTGTTAAAAATGTTGTGGGTAATATTTTGATTGCCGATTTGATTGATGAAGCTGTCGAAGATATTGGTAAAGGCGAGGGCCTGGGTAATGCACTTTCAAAAAGTGATATTTTTCCACCAATATCCATTCAAATGATTCAAGTTGGAGAGCAAAGTGGCGAATTGGAAAAAATGTTAAATAAAATAGCAGATATTTATGAAAATGAGGTTGAATCATCAATTATGGCCATGACATCAATGCTTGAACCTGTGATGATTTTGACGATGGGCGTATTAATGGGTTTTGTGGTTATTTCTATTTTGTTGCCCATTGTTGAGATGAATCAGTTGGTGAAATAGTTTGCAAATAAGAAAATGGGGAACTTTTTTTCCGAGAATTCCTAAGTAAAATATATGAAAAAGAGGTGTATTATGGAGAAAAAAAACAAACGCAATGAAGCGGGATTTACGTTGATAGAACTCATGGTCGTTATCGTTATTTTGGGAATACTGGCCGGTCTGGTTGTGCCCAGAATTATGGATCGTCCTGAACAGGCAAGAAAGCAAAAAGCTGAGGTTCAAATTGAAAGCCTGGAAACAGCCTGTAAATTATTTAAGCTGGACACAGGAAGTTATCCTTCATCCTTGGATGCACTGGTTTCAGGTGGAAGGACTGGAGGTTATTTGGAAAAAGGTAAAGTACCTTTAGATCCCTGGGGACAAAGTTTTAGTTATTCATCTGGTGGTGAAGAAATTGAAATATGGACAACTTCTAAGGATGGAACAAAAATTAGTAATTTAGGAAGTGATGGTGGTGGTGGATCCACTGAAGCAGGTGGGCATATTTCATGGTAATGGTAAAATTGGTGGTATCAAAAGGATACACCATTTTAGAATTAATTGTTGTCATCGTTATTTTGGGCATATCTTTACATTTTATTATGCCATCATTAAAAAAACCAAACAGCGTGAAATCAGTTGCCCGACGTGTGATTACTATGGCTGGACATTTACGTTGTTTGGCGGTAAGAACGCAGGAACAACAAATATTATCATTTGATCCTAATGGTTTTAAAGTAAGTATATCTGGAAAAACAGAAACTGATATGCTTGATGATGAAGAACGTTCAAATCAAGGCATTCCATTACCTGAAGATGTTATATTGAATGCATCATATCCAAATGGGGATACGCAATCATCCGGAGAAATAAATTTTTATCCCACAGGTTATGCCAATCCGGTTGCCATTCATCTGACAAAAGATGAATACGATTATTTAACCCTTGTGGTTGAACCTTTTTTATCGAAAGTGCGAATATACGATGAATATTGGGAGTTTCCACAGCGATGATTGATCAAAAAGGATTCACTTTACTTGAAACGATGATTGCAATGAGTATTTTGACCATTGCTGTGGTCAGTATATTCAATCTTCAAGGTCAATCTGTCAAGATGATTACATCTGTTCGGTTTTATACACAGGCGCCTTTATTGGCACGTCTGGCCTTGTCTCAGTTTGAAGCAAAACTGGTAGCAGAAGATCCCGAATTAGATAGCGATTCCGGGTATTTTGGGGAAGATTTTCCCGGGTACGCATTTAGCATTATTGCAAGCGAAATTGAAGAATGTGAGGATGAAGAATATGCGTATATTTCAAAATTTGTTAAAACAGTTGATGTTGAAGTAACATGGGAGGAATTGGGTATTTCCTATTCATTGCATACAACGATATTTGTTGATATGATATGATATTTTTTTTCTTAGGAATGCAAAAAAAATAAGTTCCTCATTTCAGAAAAAGTAAATTCTGGATCAAGAAAAAATCGTATGTTTATTTTTGCAAACAAAAAAGCGTTTACACTTATAGAAGTATTAATCGCAGTTTTCCTATTTGGCATTGTTATGACCACGATTTTTGGTGCATATGTTCAGATTTTTTTTACTGTACAAAGTACTGAAAATGACGCATTAATATATGAAATGGGCAAAAATGCAATGGATCGCATCATTATGGATTTAAGTTCCATTCATGTGACCAAACCCCCAATTTTTAAAAAACCGGATGCCCGACCTGAAGATGATGAGATGGATCCATATCAATTTCTGGCTGAAAATGAGGGTGATTATGCCTCGCTCAGGTTTGTATCTCATGCCCATGTTGCGATTCAAGGATTTTCTCCTGAAGGTGGGATTGCACAAATTAAGTATTATGTTACCTCGGATGATCAGGATGAAGAAAATATGGTGATCCGCAGGTGTGATGATATTAACCTGATTGAAGGCTGTGATCGTTTTGATGATCCCATTCTTTGTGATAATGTCGTGGGCTTTAATTTATCATTTGTTTATTACGAAAAAGAGGAAGATATTGAATATTTTGAGCAGTGGGATTCTGACGATAAAGAATTAAAATATGCTACACCCAGAGCAGTCGAAATTACAATTAAGCTGGCTGATCCTGATAAACCTACAGATACACCACTGACTTTTAAAACTGGCGTAACATTGCCATTGTATCGACTTAAGGATAAAAAGGTGATGTAATTGGCTGGCGGTAAGTTTTTGAATAAATTATTAGATAAACGTGGTATTGCACTTTTGATGGCTTTGGGAAGTATTGCATTGATGTTGGCAGCGGTTTTACAGGCAAATATTGATGTCAAATTTGCAATAGAAGCCACGGCTGTTACAAAAGAACGTCATGAGTTGACCTATGATGCAATGTCCGGTATTATCATTGCACAGGCTATATTAATAAAGGATAAACAAAGTAATCCAAAAGGCTATGACGCGAATTGTGAGGACTGGGGACGTCAGGACAAAATAAGTGAAATTCTAAGATGTTTGCCGTCTGGTGCTGGAAAACCAACAAAACTGGTTATTTCTGATGAATTGGGAAAAATTCAAGTCAATGCCCTTGTGGATGCCAAAACTGGTAAAGTGAATCCTGCTCAAGATCACTTATGGACACGCGCCATTGATGATATTGTGTCAGCACCAACATATGAATCTGATTTTGATATTATCAATGAAACGCGAAGTATCATTGATTGTATTATTGATTGGATTGATTTTAATGATGAACTACATGGTATTAATTCAGTGGAATCTGATTATTATGAAGGCCTGGAAACACCTTATAAATCGAGAAATAATTATTTTACAAACGTCAACGATTTACTTCTGGTAAAAGGGTTTTCCAAACAATTATTTAATGCGGTCAATATTCCAAAATATGTCACTGTATATGGGCAGTCAATTAATAAAGATTCAGTAACCTATGTCGGAAAAATTAATGTAAATACTGCTGAGAGAGGGGTGTTGAGATTATTAATCAGAGATGGATATGAAGATTTTTTGGAAGATGTCATTGAATATCGGGATGAACGCAACGATGATGGCGGTTGTTTTAATGATTTGCAAGATGTTGGGGTTTATGAGAGACAATTTGGAAAAAAAATGTTTTATAGTGATATCATGACAACACAAAGCCATTTGTTTCGTGTGGATTCAACTGCAACGATTAACAAAACAACTAAGACTGTTACAGCAATTTTGTTTCGTACACAAGATCCAAAAACAAAGCGATGGATGTGTGAACTAATCGGATTTAAAGATACGCGTTAAACGAATATGTTAATATAATTTCGATAACTATCGAATATAAATAGGTAAAAATAACAATGCCTGACAAAGTATTGGGTTTAGATATACAAAAAGAAAATGTCAATGCGGTTATTATAAAAGCAGGTTTTCGTAATCCGCAAGTGGTCACACACACGAGCATTGCAATGCAGGTTCCAGATGATGAAGATCAGGATGCTTGGTCATTGACCCTTGAGGAACTTAAAAATACTGTTCATATTTCTGGAACAATTCCTGTGGTGGCTTTTCCGGCTGAAAATGTATCTTTTCGTAATGTTTCCGTGCCATTCAAAGATCCTAAAAAGATTCGACAGGTTTTACCATTTGAACTTGAGCCATTAATGATTCATCCTTTGGATCAGGGGGTTATTGATTTTCATGTCATTGAAAAAGGAGATCCTACCCGACTGATTGCATGTATCGCTGATATGCAAAATATGGTAACTTTTTGGGAACAGGTAAAACAACTTGATTTTGAACCCGAATTTATTCCCATTGAATCTGTCTGTACAGTATTATGTTTACTTGAAGATTCAAATTTACCCGACCAGTTTGTTTTTATTGATTGTCAGAAAACACAATCCATTATCCTTTTTATTGATAAACGAAACATTGCTTTTATTCGAAGAATTCAATATCCAGAATCATCAGATACTGCAAAAATATTGATACGTTCTATGTATCATACACGCGTGTATTACCTGGAAAATCTGGATGATATCTATCAACCAGAACTATTGGTTATTACCGGGGCGCGTTTGGATGATACAATTCTGGAGCAATTATCTGATGAAATGGATGTGGATGTCCAGGAAACCGATCTGATTGACCGCCTGTCTGTAAAAATTGATAAGGAATCCCTGGAAAACTGGAATTCACGTATAATGGATAATGCTTTAGCAATGGCATTGATTCAAAACAGAGGGAATACCAGTTTCAATCTGAGACAGGGACCTTTTGCAATCAAACAAAGATGGCAGGAATACAAAAATGAAATTCTCAATACTGTATTGTGGTGTATTGTTCTTGCATTGGTTTTTTGTTCGAGTATGTTTATTGATAATAAAATTCTGGAAAATCAAAATCAGTCATTAACCCATTCTGTAAAACATATTTTTCAACAGGCTTTACCTGGCGAGCCTATTTCAGATCCTGTTATGCAGATGAAAGAAAAAATTGCATTATTAAAATCATCATTTATGGTACCAGGAGATAATCAATCTACTTTATCGGTCATTGATACCATGAATCTCATCAGTAAGTTGATTCAGAAAAGCATTGATGTTCGATTAACACGTTTTGTGGCTGAAGGAACAGATCTTCATATTTCAGGTGAAACTGGTGATTTCAATTCTGTTGATATTATTAAAAATACACTTGAAAGTGCTCAGCAAATAAAATCTGTTTCAGTAACATCATCAAAAAAACAACGACGTGGAGACAAGATTGTTTTTAAATTAAAAGTGATATTATCGGAGGCGCAATAAATGAAACTGGCAAGACGAGAAAAAATACTTGTTTATCTGACATTAATTTTAATTATTGGTATTGTTAGTGTTCAATTTGTTATATTTCCTTTTATGGATGAGAGAGAACGATTAAAAGCAAATGTGCGCTATAAGACGAATGCGCTGAAAGAATTATACGCCCTGAAAAAAGAATTTGATATTGTTCAACAAAAGGCCAATGCAGCCAAAAGAAAAATGGCGAAACGTCAAAAAGATTTTAGTCTGTATTCTTTTTTGGAAAAAGTGGCATCTGAAGCGGGCTTGAAAAATCATGTTGACAAAATGCAGGATCATTCTGATAAAAAAGATAAAGACAGCCCTTATAAAGTGGCAAGTGTGGAAATGAAACTCAAAGATGTTACTTTAGAACAACTGTCACCTTTTTTATATAAAATTGAAAAATCTAAAAATAACCTGACTATTGGAAAAATAGTTATAACCGAGCAAAAAAAGAATGAAGGTTACATCAATGTATCATTAAAAGTGATGACGATTGAATCTTGACGACTTTGGAAAAAAGTCCATAAACGATTACTCAAATTTTTTGGGTAAAATACATCAGGAAAACATGTGAATGAAAAAAATCTTAGGATACATACTTTTTGCCATATGTATGACATTATTTATGCTATATTATCAATTTCCCGAAGATATTGCTGTGCAGTTGTTTAAATCTAAAGCACGTGAATATGTTCCGCAATTAAAAATTGATTTATCAACAATTGCGCCATCATTTCCGCCAGGGGTGAATATAAAAGGTTTAACGATTGATAACCCACAAATGCGCCTGTTGGAAGCTGATGTATTAAATGTTCAACCTGTAATCATGTCCTTATTTATGATGAAACCACAGCTCATGTTTTATTGTAAGGGCTACAGTGGAGAGATGAAAGGTGATATTGGAATTCAAAAATTACAGGCCATCTGGAATAAAAAACCATTGCCATTATCTATGAATATGAAATGGCGAAATATTCAACTGAATAAAATTGATGCATTAAAAACAATACCCTATGAACTGGAAGGCATTTTTTATGGCCTTTTTGAATATGAAGGTGTTTCAGATGCATGGTTTGATGGTTCTGGCACATTAAAAATTATTGTTGAAAATGGTAATATAAAATTACAAAAACCAATTTTACAGCTTATAAAAACGCTGCAATTTAAAAGGTTTGATGCTGATTTTTCTTTTAAAAACAAAGTCATTCAGTTGCTTCAAAGTAATATTGATGGCGATATTGAAGGCAGTCTGTCAGGGACAATTACATTACATCCTATTTTTAGCAGAAGCCAAATAAATATCTCTGGAAAAATTAAACCATCACAGGATTATATCAATAAATCAAAATTGCCAATACAATCATTTATTTCAAATGATAAACTCAAAAATGGCATCCCAATAACAGTTACAGGAACGATTCAGCGTCCTGATTTTAATAACATGTGAGATGATTATGGTATTAATAAAGAAATTATTTCCAATTATAAATCTCGGTTGTATTACAATTTTCATATATTTTTGTGTACAATCGTTTTATCAAATTATAGGCACTTACGTACCAAAATCATATGATGCAGGTGCGGCTGTTAAACAATATATACCAACAAATCGCCCTAAAAGAATTGAACCGATATCAGAATACAATAACATTAGTAAAAGAAATTTATTTCAAACGAAAACACAGGCACAAATAAAAAAGGAAAATACACCACCACCACCCGAACCAGTTAAAGAAGAAATAAAACCAACTGAATTAAAGCTAGAATTATTGGGGACTGTTGCTGGTGATGCGGAATACTCATATGCGTTCATACTGGATAAAAAGAAACGTCAACAAAATTTATATCAGGTTGGAGATTATGTTCAAAATGCGATGGTGGATGAAATTCGACAATTCAGTGTTATTTTAAAGGTGGGTGATGGAAAAGAGATTTTGTTTTTGGATGATAACCCGGAAATAGAACAATTTAAAACAAAGAACCAGGCCAGTAATGAACCAGAAACACCTGAAGGTAAAATTACGCTTTTGCGAAGAGATTTGAATCAATCTATGAGAAATATTAATCAACTCATGTCTCAAATTCGTATTCGACCTCATTTTAATAGAGGACGTCCCGATGGATTAAGTGTGAATAATATTAAGCGGCACTCGATATTTAACAAAATGGGATTGAAAAATGGGGATATCATACAAGGTGTGAATGGGAAAAAAATTAAAACAGTTGATGATGTCATGTCTTTGTATCAACAACTGAATTCTGTAAGCGATATTGATCTTGAAATAAAGCGAAGGGGAAAACCCTTGAACATGCAATATCAAATTCGGTAATTGACATGTATACGACATATTATGGACTGAAAGAAAACCCTTTTAATTTAACACCTGATCCCAGGTATTTATTTTTAAGTCGAAGACATCAGGAAGCATTAAGTCATTTGCGTTATGGGATTAAGGAAAAAAAAGGGTTTATTCTGATTACAGGAAAAATTGGAACAGGTAAAACAACCTTGATCAGATCATTGCTTTCTGATTTGGATCGAAATGTTAAAACAGCGCTTATTTTTAATGCTTATATTTCTGATCGGGAAATCCTGCATGCAATTAATCAAGAATTTGGGATACCTTCAGATAACGAATTAACAAATAAACAATGTATTGATCTTTTAAATACTTTTTTAATTAAATGTTATGAAAAGGGTGAAAATGCGGTTCTATTTTTAGATGAAGCTCAGAATTTATCATCAAAGGTTCTGGAGCAGATTCGCATGCTGTCCAATCTTGAGACAGAAAAGGAAAAGCTGCTTCAAATTGTCATGGTGGGTCAGAATGAACTAAAAGATATCTTAAATGCTTCAGGACTTAGACAACTCAATGAACGTATTACTGTGCGTTATGATTTGGATACTCTGAAAAGAAAGGATGTACGTTCGTATGTTATTCATCGCCTGACAGTTGCTGGTGCAAAAGGGATGATTCATTTTACACGATGGGCTTTTCGGGCATTGTACAGGGCATCAAAAGGAAATCCGCGCATTATAAATGCCATTTGTGACAGAGCTTTATTGATTGCATATTCAAGAGATAAATTTACTATTGATCGGGAAATAATTAATCAGGCCGCTTTAAATGTAAAAGGACAACGATATATTTATAATGGACATCGCCGGTCATTTCGGAAATTGGGATTTACCTGTGCGATCTTTTTGATCGCTTTTTTTGCTTTTATGGGCGGATGGTACTTTCAGAATCAATGGTTTATTCATTGGGTTCAGGATGTATTTAAAATTGAAATGGTTACCGAACCATTTCAACCACCTGTAAAAAACAATTTACCAGATCAATCAACAGTTATTATGGCATCAGAACCCAAACCTGTTACATCTGAGAATATCGAAACAACGCAGTCAGAAACAAAACAGTTGTCTGAACATACTGATAATTTATCAGCAAATGCTTTTATTTCAAGAATGACACAGGTGACAGGTGATATTATTTTGACGCAATCTGAACAAAACGAATTGTCAAAAACTGCCATGAATAGTGTCTCTGTATCTCAGGTAAGTGTTGAATCTGTTGAATTATCTATAACAACACAAAAAGAAAAAGAATCACTGACTTTGGTAACATCTGAACCCGACAATATAACTGAAATGAATCAGAGTGATCATTTGTCACTCACAAAAAATTTAAAACCTGAACGTGCAATTGAATTTTCAACGTTTAAGCCTTTTTATCAGGTTGATAATCGACAATCCAGACTGGGTTTATCAATGGATACGATGGATACAGTTGCACCAGATTATTTTGAAAATAAAGAGAACACCCATTCAGATAAATCAGATCAGGATGATAATCTTGCTTTTTTTCTGGGGGATCCCTGGGAAAAAGGCATGACAGCACCTGAAATTATGTGGGTTCAAAAAACGCTCAATAGTTCGGGGTATCCGGTAAAAATTACAGGTACTTACAGTAAGGAAACTGTGTCGGCAATCAAGCAGTTACAGGCAGATTTTGGCCTTGATGTTGATGGAATTATTGGACCACAATCGAAATGGGCATTGTATCAATTATCAACAACAAAATTACATGATTATTATCAGTTAAAAAATAAAGCAAATAAAGAAAATATAGAATAAAATAAATATATTAAAATGAGTTACATACATGAAGCCTTATTAAAAGCACAAAAAGAACGTAATTCTGATTACCCTGAAGATCAGGTTCAAGTTGCTGAAACAGTTGGTATTACAAACAAAGCATCATGGGTGACATTGACGATCCTGTTGTTACTGATATCAATGCTTTTTGCCATTATTGTTTTTTCATGGTTTCAGTCTTTTCAAAAAGTAAAGCATGGCAGTATTGAACGTATTAATAATAAAAAGCCTGTTGTGGTAAACACTGAACAATATAAAAATGTTGAAAAATCTGAAAAATCTATTAACCATAAAAAGGAATACGAAAAAAAATCAATTGTAAATAATGAAACAAATGATCAAAAAAAAGTAAAGGCGCCTATTAAACAACAGGATAATATAAAGAAACAAAATGAAATTGTAATAAAAAAAGAAAAAGCTGAAGTCATTAAAGATGATGTATCAGATGAAATAGAACAATATTCTCAACATACTATTGGGCCGGGTCAATTTTTAGAAGTCAGCAGACTTTATGACAAAGGTTTAAAATATCAGGTGCAAAAGAAATATGAAACTGCCATAACCTATTATCAAAAATGTCTGGAAATTTCGCCGCATATGGCACCAGCATTGAATAATATGGGCGTTATACTTTTAAAAAAGAAAGATTATCAACAGGCAAAAACATATTTTTTTACAGCCATAAAGGAGAGTCCGGATTATGTAGATCCATATTACAATCTGGCATGTTTATTCAGTCAGATACATAATTCTCATCAGGCGATTGAATACCTAAAAAAGGCGGTTCAAATATATGAGGAAGCCAGAAATTGGGCAATTACTGATAGTGATTTTGAACCCTTATATGAATTAATAGAATTTAATAAGATTATATCAGGATATTAATATGATGTTACCCTATATGAAAATAATTAAAAGTTTATTTATTGTATTTATTGGCATTTCGGTAATAATGACAGATTATGATTCATCTGTCTTTGCTGCCCGAGTGACCGATAAGAATAAGATTAACCAAAATACAAGAAGAAAACCCCCACGTCTTCGTAATCCCCAGAGGCCCCAACAACAAAAAATGGAAGAAGCTAAATTTATAACGATTAATTTTGAAGGGGTTGATATTGAAAAATTTATTAAGTTTATCAGTAAAACGACAGGTAAGAATTTTATTGTTGATCGACGGGTTAAAGGAAAAATTACCATTATTTCTGAAAGCAAGATTTCAGTAAAAGAAGCGTATAAGATTTTTGAATCTGTTCTTGAAGTTCATGGCTTTGCGTTGGTTGAATCAGGTGATGTTACAAAAATTGTTCCGGCAACCGATGCCCGAAGCAAAAGTATAGAAACACGTTTGCGAGAGGAAGCGGGTGAACCTGAAGATAAAGTGATTACACAAATTATTCGACTTCAATATGCAGATCCAAATGAAATTAAGAAATTATTTTCACCTTTAATATCCAAAAGCAGTGTTATTTTATCCTATCCTCCTACGAATATGTTAATTGTTACTGATGTGCTTTCAAATATTCAACGATTACTTCATTTATTATCTGCAATTGATGTTGAAGGTGTCGGACAGGAATTGGCGATGATTCCGCTTGAATATGCAACTTCACAAACGCTTGTAAAAACATTGAATTCTATTTTTTCAAAAAAATCTACAAAAGGACGAAAGAGTTCATCTGATCCTGTTAAAATTGTTGCTGAAGAACGAACCAATTCTGTTATTGTTTTGGCTTCTGAAGATGATATGATTAAGGTAAAAGAGTTGATTGCAATGTTGGACAAGGAAGTTCCCAGGGAGGAGGGAAAAATAAGAGTTTATTATCTTGAGCATGCAAAAGCAGAAGAACTTGAAAAAGTATTGAAAAATTTACCCTCAAAACAGAGCAAAGATAAAAAGGGCAGAGCCCCGATTATTAGCAAGGATGTTACTATTGCTGCGGATAAGTCAACGAATAGCTTAATTATTACTGCAGAGCGGGAAGACTATCTTATATTGGAAGCAGTTATTAAAAAATTGGATATTCCACGATCTATGGTGTATATTGAATGTGTTATTATGGAAGTTACAGCAGATAAAAGTCTTGAACTTGGATTGGATTGGCGTGCGGGTGGAGAATTTGGTTCAAATATGGGGGGGATTATTGGTGGTTTTGGTGAAGGCTTACTATCTTCTTCTGCAGTTCCTACCGCTACTATCAATAAATTTACAGGGAATACTGTTGGTGTTATTGGTAAGTCGATTAAATTTGGGGGGCAAACATTTAATTCTTTATCTGCATTTATTAAAGCGACAATGACTGACACTGATGTTAATGTGATCTCAACACCTCAAATATTAACAACTGACAATGAAGAAGCTACATTTAAAGTGGGTGAAACAATTCCATATATAACAAGATCAGGAACAACAGATAGCTCATACGATTATAATAATTATGAATATCGTGATGTTGGCGTTTCATTGAAAGTAACCCCACAGATCAATAAAAGTGGTTTTGTTCGATTAGAAATTGAGCAGGAGGTTAAAGATGTTGTGGATGATGCGGTTGCTGAGAACTTACTTGCACCAAAGACTACGAATCGTTCTTCAAAAACCACTGTCATGGTTCAAAATAAACAAACAATAGTACTCAGCGGAATGATTGATGATAAAGTCACTGTTTCAAAATCGGGTATTCCCTGTCTCGGAAAAATGCCGATTATTGGCCGAATGTTCAGTTCATATCAAAATACACATGATAAAACCAATCTGTTTTTCTTTTTAACACCGCATATTATTAATAACAAACAGGAATCTTTTAAATTTCATGAGCAAAAACGTGATGAAATTAATTCTTCTATGAAAAAGCAGCCACAATCTATTAAATTATATAAAAAATCCATAAAGCGATAAATAAAAACAAAAATACCCTGACATATATAGATTCTTTTGAGTTAGATAGCAGTATATGCGAGAGAGCTTCGAAACCAAACCCAAACACGTGGAGGAATAAATTTTAATGAACATATTTGGAATTATCAGTGATGAACGTGCATATCGTTCCAAATCACCAGCGATGCATAATTATGTTTTTAAAAAGACAAATATTGAAGCTGTGTATGTGCCATTTTGTGTGCAGGATTTACAAATTGAAAATACAATAAATGGAATCAGAGCGCTTGGTATTGTTGGCGTAAATGTTACAGTTCCTTATAAACAATCAGTCATACCCTATGTGGATATTATATCTGATGAAGTTCTTGCCATTGGTGCAGTAAATACGATTTTTAATAAAGACAATAAATTATATGGTTATAATACTGATGCATCCGGTTTAATGGATGTTTTTGAACGAAATAAAATTAAGATTAAAGATTCTATTGCCCTGGTTTTTGGAACAGGAGGCGCATCACGTGCAGTCTTATATGCCCTGAAACAATCAGGCGCAAAAACAATTTTTCTTGCGGGTCGAAATATTGAAAAAACGAGAATATTGGCTGATGAAATGTCTGTATCAGCTCTTTTTATTTATGAAAATAATATATTTGATATAAAACCAGATATCATTATTAATGCCACATCTGTATCAGCGCCTGAAGAATCTAACAAATTAGCAGAACATTTTGATAAAATGCAGGTTGTTGATACAGTTTCTCAGGTAATTGATATAAATTATGGTCGAGACGTCAATATCTGGAAAAATTTGGCCAGTCGGATGGATGCTCGTTTTATGGATGGACGTTCTATGTTAGCATCCCAGGCAGCACGAAGTTTTTATATTTGGACCGGTAAACAGGTTGATGTGGATATGTATATGAAATGTTTATTGTAAAAATAAATATATCCAGCTTGTTATATTTATAATTTTTTGTTATAACTATTATTATTAAGGATAAAAGTCATGAAAAAAATTATTGCAATGATATTGGGAAGTATGTTCCTTTTTTCAATCGTTTTTGCTATGAATAAAGGAAAGGATCATATCACCCTTGATGGAGGAAAAAGAGGTGTTGTCGAATTTCCACACCGATTACATCAAGATAAACTGGCAGATGATTGTAATGCGTGTCATCAACTTTTTCCAAAAAAGATTGGAATTATCAAGCAAATGATATCTGAAGGCAAGCTTGATAGTAAGCAGGTGATGAATAAACATTGTATCAAATGTCACAAACAATTGAGACGTAAAAATAAACCCCATGGCCCGACAAGTTGTCGTCAATGCCATAATAAGTAATATTTTATTTAAGGAGGATAAAAATGGATAAATATACATGCAATATCTGTGGATATGTTTACGAACCTGAAAATGGTGATCCAGATAATAATGTGGATGCAAACACCCCTTTTGATAAACTTCCCGAAAATTGGGAATGCCCAGTTTGTGGTGCATCTACAGATGATTTTGAGAAAGAATAAGAATACTAAAAACATATTGTTAACCAAAGGTGCAATCGTGATTGCACCTTATTATCGTCCAACTTTGGTGTTTCCATCCACACGAAGTGTAAGTCAGTCCGAAAAACCAAAGTTGGATGGTCATAATAGAGATAACCTGTGGGCGTTCAATTTCAAATAGATAAATATCGTGAAAAATTATCCAGCGCCCTTTTTCAAAAAGGGGTTGAACAAGAACTGGTATTGAAGGCTTTGGATTTTGCTTACAAGGCTCATAGCGGTCAGGTACGTAAATCAGGGGAGCCTTATATTATTCATCCATGTACTGTCGTGGATATTTTGTTGTTTGATCTGGATCTTGTTTTTCCAGAACTTCTTGCAGCCGCTTTTTTACATGATGTTGTTGAAGATCTGGAACATATCACGATAGATCAAATTGAAAGCCAGTTTGGAAAAAAAATTTCCGATATTGTTGATGGTTGTACGAAATTACGCCGATTTCGTATGCCGACAAATACTTTAAAGGATTTAACGCATAGTAAAATATTTTTAACAGCCTCCCAATGTCCTGAGATTTTTTTGGTAAAACTGGCAGATCGGCTTCACAATTTAAGAACTTTAAAAAGTCTTCCCCAACCAAAGCGTCAGCAGATTGCACGTGAAACACTCGATATTTATGCGCCCATTGCTTCAATACTTAATATTCTGCACTTAAGAAAACTTCTTTTCGACCATGCACTTTTATATTTATTCCCAAAAAATTCAAGAAGAGTTAGAAATATTCTTAAAAATGAAATAAATATTGATGAAGTTCAGACCATAAAAAAGACACTTGAACAGGCCTTTAAGAAAGAGTCAATGAATGTTACCATTCGTGTTTCTGCTAAAAATATGGAGTCTTTTTATAATCCTGTTAATAAAACCCTTTCTATTAATAATGCTGAAAATATCATTGACTTTAATATTATTGTTCACACAGATAACACGCTGGACTGCTATAAGGCTCTGGGTGTAGTCAATACTGAGTTTCGGCCAGTTCCCAGAAAATTGAGAGATTTTATTGCAAACCCCAAGTCAAATGGTTATCAAGGAATTCATGTAAGGCATAATTTGTTTGGTAAAAATTATTTGATGATTATTCGTACACCAAAGATGGATAATCTTGCCAATCAAGGTATATTGGATCATTGGCGAAAACATAATCAACCTTCAGATAGTTATATCAAATATCTTCAGGAAGCCTTCAGAATGATTGGTGAGTATGATGGTGCTGCTGTTGAGAGAAGAAAAATTATTCAGGATTCAAAATCAGATGAAATTTATTTATTTACACCCCATGGAGATTCAATAAGTTTACCATCAAAGAGTATTGTTTTGGACTTTGCCTATCGAATTCATTCTGATATCGGTCATAGTTGTATAGGTGCTATTGTCAATGGAAAGAAGCTATGTGTTGATGATGAACTTTTTGATGGTCAGGTTGTCAATATTTTGTCTGGTACGAAAAGAAAAGAACGTCCCCCTGAGCTGGAATTTAAATGTCGTACACCCAAAGCACGTTCCGCTGTCAATCGACAAAAAACGCATCGACTGAATGATTTTTCTGAAAAAATTGGTAAAGAAATTTTAAAACAACACATTCAACAAAATAATTTGGATCTCAAATTACTTGAGACACAACATACAAAATTAATTCTGGATTTTTTAAACATTGAAAATATTCAACAGGCATATCGAAGAATTGGTCAGGACAGTCTTTCACCAAAGGAACTGCTTTATTATCATGATAATTCTATAAATGATTCAGATATTAATAAAAATAAAGAATCTTTGGGCACTATTTTAGTGGGCGCTTTGGATAATTATTTTTATAAATTTGCACAATGTTGTAATCCATATCCAGGAGATAAAAATATTATTGGACTTTTAAGTAAACGTGGGGTATCGTTCCATTATAGAAATTGTCGTGCCATTCAACGTCAAAAAATACCTAAAGAAAAATATTTGAATATTCAATGGGTTGACTGTGATTGGCCATCGACTGTTTTTAATCTTGAAATTAAGAATTCAACAGCATTTTCAATTATCCGCGCTTTGGCAGATATTGAAAAAAATTTGACAATTCACAAACTTGAAGAAAAATATCGCAGGCAGCGACTCATAACAGTACTCAATTTTGAAGTGAATGGTCTTAAGGATGCGAGGCAGATTTTTTGTGTTCTTCCTAAAGGACAGGTAACAATCAATCAATATTTTATTAAACATGCGCAGACATAATATTCTGTGCAAAATTCTTTTGTGAAAGAGGAATGTATCAATGAAATATTTTCGCTTATTAATATTTACAGGATTTTATTTTTTTATATTTTCTGGAAGTCTATTATTTTGTGCTGAAAATAAAGCGCAATTGTTTTTTTCAGAAATGACTGTCAAGCCAGGCCAATCATTGGAAATACCTGTGCTATTGAAATATGTGCCCAACATGGCAGGTATCAAGCTGGCTTTTCAATATGACAAGGAGTTATTGACTTATTTGAGGAGTGAAAAAACAAAGACAACAGCATCACTCATGCATATTGTTAATGATAAACATCCTGGAAAACTGATTATTGTAATGGCTGGAGCGCGTGGTGTTTCAGTAAACAATCAATCGATCATGAATTTATTCTTTAAAGTGAACAACAATATTTCAAAATCTGTTGATACAAAATTTAAAATTACTGAACTTCAATTGATGAGTGATAACCTTAAAGAACTGGCTTATGAATTAAATATTTCTCCAATACATATAAAAGCATCAAAAAATGCAAAATCTGAATCTGAGCAAAAGATAGAAACAAAAAAACAGACGAATATCAGTAAAGAAAAGCCACAATCGCAAAAACAAAATAAGACGCCAAAGGAAATAAAAACACCTTCCAAAGTGCAAGAGCAGAATATTAATTCATCGAAAACAAGCAAAGATACATTGAGCGAGAAATTAGAATCATTGAGCGAGAAATTAGAATCTGGTGTGCAGACAGATAAACAGAATACTAAAGAACCAAAGCATGATTAAAAATGACTTATGAGCAACTTTTAGATAATAAATCAGTTTTTACATTTGATTGTTATCCTGGAATTTCGTGTTTTACTGATTGCTGTAATGATGTAGAAATGACGTTGTATCCATATGATATTATTCGTTTAAAAAATAAATTAAATATAGATTCAGAGATATTTCTTGAAAAATTTACACAAATAGAATTTGATGAAGGTGTCTGGTTTCCCCATTTAGCACTAAAAATGGCAGAATCAAACAATGCATGTCCTTTTCTAACCAAAGATGGATGTTTAGTATATGAAGATCGTCCATTTTCTTGCCGATCATATCCCCTTGCACGAAGTGTAAAAAGAGCATGTTCACCTGAAAAACAAGAGGAAAAATACTATCTTGTAAAACATAGTTATTGTCGGGGGCATGAGGTTCCCAGACAGTGGAAATTATCAGAATGGATTAAAAACAGCGATCTTCAAATATTTAATGATATGAATTCGCAATGGATAACGATTTATACAATTATTAAAAATTATTCTTTTGAAGCCACAGGTATGAATATGAATTTTTTTAGATTGCTTTTTTGTGCCTCATACAATTTGGATAATTTTCGATTGCTCTTGGATACGTGTTTGACAAAAGAAATGAGGATTCCTGATGAATTAATAGAAAAAGCGCAATCCTGTGATATTCATTTAATGCAGGTTGGTTTTGCATTTATTTATTATTGTTTGACAGGGGACACATTCCTAAAATCAAAAACGATTATTGGATAAACTCAAATCAAAGTCTTGTGTTAACATTGATTGAATTGCTTTGCCAGATAGAGCATAAAAATCAATGATCTGATCAATATCAACAGTCTCAGTAAACTGGATATGATTGAACAAGGCTTTATTGGATATAGGCTTCATGAAAATATGGCCAAAAATCGGCATATCGCTGAGCTTTAATGGGGCCAGTGATTTTTTCAAGAGGGACATTGATATCGTAATCCCAAAAGCATTTTTTTTTAGATTCTGGGGTTTTATTTTAATATCATACATCATTCAACCATTGATTATTCCATAATGGTGCGTTATGTATTCCTAATAAGAAAAAATATTTAATTAATTTTTTAATTTTCGTTCGTTCTTTTTTAGAATCAGAATTGTTCTTCTTAATTATTTATGAAAATTATGTAAATCAACACAAATTGTCAAGACAAATATGATGAATATTCTGACTGGAATTCAGGATATAAAACAGGATTTGCTGAACCTTTAGGTCAAATATTTTATTTCGGATTGGCTACGGAACCGTAATACTGTTGAATTTCTTGGAATTTGGGAATCTGTTCACAATCCAAATTTTAATTATGGCGAATTCGACATAATTAAAAGTCATGCCGGCCTAAACAGTTATAGAATCAGTGTTAAGGAATGGGTTAACAAGACAAACGCAATTGGTCTTATGGCAAAAGCAGGTAGATATG
>Ga0272440_1000507_pt1 | contig 32926 bp, 23 predicted proteins | sample SSMMMBAug17_FD_192440 | JGI IMG/M metagenome (GOLD analysis project Ga0272440, IMG submission 192440) | Marine sediment archaeal communities from Little Sippewissett salt marsh, Falmouth, MA, United States - SSM-MMB-Aug17 | ecosystem: Environmental > Aquatic > Marine > Wetlands > Sediment ... | reverse complement strand
CCGAAAACTTATGACCGCTTACTTACAATGCACTGGACGCAGAGCGTCCAATATGCGTTCCCACGCAGAGCGTGGGAACGAGGGCAATAAATATGCCAGGAAAAACCAAAGTTGGACGATCATAATTAATTATCAAATTAGGTAGGGATATATTTGCTAAAGACATTTCCACCTAAAGGCGAAGGTTTATACCCTACCGCATGGAAACTAAATAGATTTTATATAGATTAATTGATTAATTTATTAAGGAATGCTCGAAAAATATGTTCCCCATTTATCTTGAACATATAATAGTTGGGCACGTAGAGACGTAGCATGCTACGTCTCTACAGAAGAAAGATTTGATGATGCAATGCAGCCTTTATTGTCGTAAGCGTTGGACAGGTCAAGTCTTATCTGACCTGTCCAAAAGGAAAAATATATATGCAATAATAAGAGACTCGTCTTTACAATTCGACAGTCATTACCGATTTGACAAGCGACAGATCTAAAATTTCATTCTGAATATCTTGTGAAACAGGTCTATCAGTTACAATAAAGATGACATTCAGATTGCCCTCAATGGCTCGCCCCACATGCATGGCGCCAATATTGATCTTGTGATTGCCCAATACACTGCCCATGCTGCCAATTGCACCGGGCCTGTCTTCATTGGTAATAATGAGCAAGTTTCCTTCAGGTGTCAGCTCAACACGGAAATTATTTACCCGTACAAGTTTAGGATCTTTTCCAAACAATGTACCGGATACGATATTTTCCATATCTCCACACTTTACCCGCATCTTGATTAAATTTTGATAATCTTCAGAATAATCATTTCTGGTGACAGAGACCTTGATACCTCTGCTTTGCGCAACTGATGCCGCATTGACAAAATTTACAGCATACTTTACGACAGGCTCAAGCAATCCCTTGAGTGCTGCTGTTGTTACAGGTGAAATATCCATTCCCTTGAAAGAACCGAGATATTCGAGATTTACCTCTGTAATTGCCTGATCTGTTAATTGCGCCTGTAAAGATCCCATTCGATCTGCCAATCTCAGATATGGGCCGAGAATTCTCATCAGATCTCCACTGACATTGGGCGCATTCACTGCATTTCGAATGGTGTCATTGGTTAAATAATCAATAATTTGATCTGCCACATCAGATGCCACATTCGATTGGGCTTCTTTGGTCGATGCGCCAAGATGTGGGGTACAGATGACATTATCCATAGAAATTAATGGCGTTTTGCCAGGTGGTTCAGTTTCAAAAACATCCAGCGCTGCACCGGCGACTTTACCTGATTGCAAAGCATCATACAGATCCGATTCATTGACAATGCCACCGCGCGCACAATTGATTACCATAACCCCTTTTTTCATTTGATCAAAGGCGGATTTGTTAAGCAAGCCAATGGTTTCTTTGAGTTTGGGAACATGAACAGTAATGTAATCTGCACGTTTGTATAGTTCTTGTAAAGAAACGCTTTCATATCCATGCTTTTGGATCTGATCGGGAGTAACGTGGGGATCATAAACAATTATTTTCATTTTCAGGCCCCGGGCGCGATCAGCCACAATGGAACCGATTTTTCCCATACCCACCAGTCCCAGGACTTTGTTATAGATTTCACGACCCTGTAGAGATTTCTTTTCCCAACGCCCTTCTTTCAATGACATGGTGCCCTGAGGAATATTTCGTGTCAATGCCAACATCATGGATATGGCATGTTCAGCAGTCGTAACGACATTGCCAAGCGGGGTGTTCATCACGACAACACCTCTTTGCGTGGCTGCTGGAATATCTACATTATCCAGGCCAATTCCTGCACGACCAACAACTTTCAGTCGATCTGCAGCATCCAATATATCTTTTGTTACTTTTGTTGCGCTACGAATAACCAGCGCATCGTAATCCTTGATGATTGATTTGAGTTCATCTGTTGAAAGTCCTGTTTTGACATCAACGCTAATGCCATCGCAAGCTTCAAACATTTGAATGCCATTCTCACCCAATTTATCACTAACTAATACTTTCATTATTATTACCCTTTTATGGGAAATTTTCCCATGTGTTTTTCCCAGTATTCACGCAATCGCTTTTTTTCTTCATCATGTGCCTGTAAATAGGATAGTTTAAAATTATTGACGCGAAACTGGATATCTTCATCATTTTTGTCCATCTTATTCATCGTTTTTAAACTCTGAATCAGATATTTACCAGATCTTTCAAAACGTCCCTTTAATCCTTCTAAAATACTGATATCAAATAATAATTCACCATATACAGGGTCTGTTTTATTTTCCATTCGATCAAAAATTGCTCGGGACATTTGATAATATTTGCTTGCCATATCATATTGACCTTTACTTTGTGATATTTTTCCAAGTCCCTTGTATAGCAGTGCAACTGTGTGTGGATCGGAATTTTTTACCATGGTAAAGGTTCTGGCATAATACATTTCAGCCGATTCATACTCTCCCTGCGCCTGGGCTGCTTGCGCTGCTTTTTGGTAAAGTGATATCAAGTGATGCGTCATTCCCAATTTTTCATAAACTTTCATGGCTTTATGAAACCAATGCTCAGAAATATCATAGTCACGTCTGTCTGTGGCAATAACGCCCAATTGTTGATAAATAGTGGCGGCTCTGTATTCATCACCATAGAGTTCAAATATTTCCATTGCACGTTCGTACCATTTTTCAGCGCGTTTGAGATCTTTTTGTTCATAACCAATTTTTCCCAATTGATGAGAGATATCGGCGGCTTCATATGATTCTCCGCCTCTGGTAAATGTATTAAATGCAAGTTTAAGCCATTGTTCTGCATCATCAGAATTGCCGGTTTCATGCAATACGCGTCCCAACTGGTGCTGTACACTGGCAGTTTCAAACTCTCTGTTGGATTTTTCGAAAATATCAAGTGCTTTTTGCAGCCAGAGCTTTGCTCTGTTAAATTCTCTCTGTTCTTCAGCAATATGTGCCAGTTGAAACAATGTAATGCCCTGCATTTGTTTATCTTCAAGAGCCTGATGAATGGCGACCAGTTCAACAAAACTTCGTTCTGCCTTGAAATAATTACGATTGACACGCGCAAGTGCCGCAATGATTTGCATTAATATGCCGGAATGATCATGCATGCTTTGTTTGCGTGCTTCATCATAAGCACGATGGAAAGTGGCATTATTGAAATAGCACCATATCTGTTTGCTGAAACTATCCATTGATTTCATATTTGCAGCCAATCGAGCAATCACGTGAACAAATGCCCCAGCCCAATCGTTACAGACATTTTCAGGTTCACAAGACATGGAAATACGTCTTAGGTATTCTGTCAAAATTGGCACAACCTGGTAGTTCTCAGTGCCTGGAATATATTTTGAAATTAGATGATTATGTTCAAAAAATGAAATCAAGTCCAGTACCATTTTTTTGACAACCTTCTCAGCGGTTATTCCAATGATTGATGACTGATAAATATTGATGATCGATTGGAATAAATCCGTCTCAATACTACCATCGTATAAGCCCAATGGTGGTAATAAATAGTGCATATTTTCAGGAAAATCTGAAACCACCAAATCCATCAATGCCATCAGATGTGTACGAAATTCTGTTGATGCTGTACCGCCGATTCGCATCACATAATGCCGGTGGGCATGATATCTGGCAATCAGTGATTCTGGGGTTTGATATTGTAATCGAGGTAAGAATAGTTGCATGGACAACGGATGTCCATTAATAATGTGCATCAATCGCTGCATATCTTTTTGATTGAAATCAATCTGAATATCATAGGACTGAAGGATTTTTTTTGCAACTTTTGTGCTTGATTCCTGATCAAGCGGCTTGACTGAAAAAAAGTTAAATACGTCAGGATCACGATCAAAATAAAAGTTCTCATCTGGTTCAGCACTGATCAATATAAATTTTGAAATAACGCCATTCATCTTGAAAAAAAGCTCATCTAACATTTCCAATTCTTCATCAGGAAAAATGGGATCCATATATTCAGACATACTGCCGGTTGCTTTTTCATAATTGTCAATTATAATGGTATGCGGTTTCAGGGAAAGGAGATATGATGTCATTTCAATTTTTTGCGCCAGTGTTGCGTTAAAAAAGTCTTTTTGGTTTGAATGGGCAGCGATGCTATTCATTATGAATTCAATTGTTCGAATATTTGGCAGCGAAAACCAGAATATCTGATGATACTGTTTTTCTTTTTCTGTCATTTTTTTTATATAATTGCGAACCAATGCGGTCTTACCGATTCCAGTTGGTCCCTGAACAACAATGACCGGCTGTTCAGAATAATAATAACCTTCAAGTTCTGTCATCTCCTGCTGTCTTCCCACAAGATTGGATAAAGTTGTGTCTTCAAAAATCAAAACGTTTTGAATCATTTGAAAATTCATAGATTATATTCCTTAAACACTTGTCATATAAAAAATTGATAATCTTATAATGTAGAACATTTATTCATTAATCGCAAGTTATTTTTGATCATTTTCAAGCGCGTATGGGAATGCCATGGCTTTGATCTGTTGTTAAAATTTCAAAAGCTGCACGATAATCTGTTGTTAATTTGACTGGCGCTTTTTTGGGATCATTGGGGGCAGACAGTTGAATTTCACATTTAGCAATTTTTGTATTTAAACAATGCTTAACACCGCCTTGAGGGTTATAATAATTCAAACCAATGATGTTATCCATTGATGTCGTAATGGACCCCTCAATTTTTTCGGTGGCTGTTTCTGATAAAAAATGCCACTCAAAGTTTTCAACAGATGCTTTCGCACGTAAGCTTTGTGGTATGCTGTTCAGTCGATATTCGAGATCTTCATGGCGAAGCACCATAATTGTCATGGAAGGTGTCCAGATTGGGCCATATCGCATTTTTGCTGTGGCAATTTCAAAACAACTCTCAGGGTGTGAATCAAAGCCTGCAACCTGACCCCAGGCATAATGATCTGTATGTTTAACCCCCCAGTTATGATTTTGGCTGCCAATCCAGTTATCAATACTGTGGGAAATACCATTGATATGAATTGTTCCAGAAAAAACTGCCAAGGGCTTTCCAGACAGGGTTTTTGCTTTTGGAAAAGGCATATCGTACATGCTACGTTGAAGTAAAAAAAGCGGATGTTTGGCACTTTCATAATTGATATCCCAAAAAACGATCTGATCACCAGTTGCTGCACGTCCTTTGCATTGCGTTTCATTAAGTCGAGAATCCCCAATTGTCATATTTAATTCGTTGCTGTAAAAAATACAGTTTTCAATTGGGTATTCAGTCTTTACACAGGTATGATTCCCGGTTTCACCATCAAAATAGACCGCCCAAACTTCTCCAATTGCTGATTTTTTGTTTTCAGGGCTGATCAAGGTGTATCGAATCCAGAACGCTCTAGGACGTTCTGGATGCGTGGCTTGCAAGAAATAACTTTCATAATGTCCGGTACGCTTATGTATGGCATAGCGGGTGTTATTCACTTCCTTCGGGTTTATTACCGGCCAGGAAAATGGTAAAAAAGAAAAAGCTGGCATTTTATCCTCCATTTGCGTAATCAAATTTGATAAACTGATATGTTTAGGGCAATTATTATGCCAAGGTCTAGAAAAGAATTATTCCTCATTGACATGGATGTCGATTTTTTGGGTTTCAATGCGATTTTTGAGGGCTTCCATAAAACCTTTCATAATCGTACCAGATAATAACTGTTCCACGCGATGGGGCACAGGAATATTTATTTCTACAACTGAGGAATAGTATAAGATCGTTTTGGCACCATTGTCAAATGGTTTCAGATAGCTAAACCCTTCAATATTCTGGATGGCACTACTATTTGTTGTCAATTTAAGGCCTTGTTTGTTCAGAGACTGTATGCGGTCATTTGTAACAATTCCCCACGTGATTAAATATTTTTTTTGATCAAACAAGGCATCCAGTGTATAGGTTTTTTTGATAAATGGCACCGGAATCTTGATATATCCCTCAATAAAAGATTGAAAAAAATCAGGATGTGGGCGAAATATTTTTTTTTGAATGGTTTTATAATATTTAAGACCCGGAACAAATTCACCATATGCATCCCAATCTTTTATAACTTCCCAGACCTCATCCTGAGAGGCATCAATCATAATCACGCCTATAACGCGTTTTTTTCCTCCGGAAGATTCAGTTTTAAGGGTTTCTATATAAGTTTGCAATTCACCGCTTTTTAAAATCTGTTGATCCAGTTTGATATCAAGTTCAGAAACACTGGCCGCATTTGCTATTGATACAATGCCTGAAACGATCAAACATATTATTAATTGAAACATTATTATTAACTCTTGATAAATAATTTTCCAAAACGAATATTTTTCGTCTCCAAAAATATTGAAAAATATATCTTCAAAAAAACTGATTTGTTCAGTTATTAGAATTTAATAATATACAGTTCATCTTTATAAAATGCAAGCGCAAGGGTAAAAAAAGAAAAAACAATCAGGTCTAAAAAATGATCGTCTCAAATTTGATTTGCGTATTACTTTTATTTTTTTATATATAAAAAAGGTGATTTCCGGAAATATTCTTTTCAATACATATATATTCTTAATTACCTAAAGGGATGTACGACTGCATCATGCATAGGAACGTCAATTGTGACATCCCTGGGCCTGACAGTTTTTAATGCATTGTGCGAATCAGACTATATTTCAAAAGCTGTTAAATCAGAACGATGATTTGTTAATTGGAAAAATCAAAGCCCGCTTTCAATATGTCATTTCCATTCATGTTTTGAAGTGTCAATCGGGCACAAAACGCCTTGCCATTTTTGGAAATAAAGCCATCAAGTATATCGGTTGATCCAGTTTCAATAAGTTGAATGGCGTCTTCTTTTGTTGTTTCGCGTTTTGCAATTGTTTTCCAGACAGCAAACTTACATCCGCCATCAATATCTTTCCAGTTGGCACAGCCATAAGCTTTTGGCGAATCAACAATATTTCCACCACAGACAGGACATTCTGCCAGAATTTTTTTGGGATGTTTTTTGGGTTTTGTAGATTTTTTTACAATTAAATTCCAGGAATCATCCATTTTTTCCAGATGGATCACACCATAGGGTGGATCATTGTCAGGAAAGTGATATGGGCCCGCTTTTTTATCATTGAGCAACGATCGAAGCATATATGGGGAAATAAATCGGCCATGCAATTTAGATGGAATCACAACCTTGCATGCCCCATCAGATTCACGCCAATTGGCACATCCATAATCTTTTCTGCCTTTAATTATCTTGCCGCCGCATTCAGGGCACTCCCCCAGTTTGCTGCGGTCGATTTGGATGGTGTGGGTTTTAAATTCTTCGACAGATTGAACCACAAATGTTTTGATATTTTTTAAAAAATCATCGTCAGAGCCATTTCCCTGGGCGATATTTTCAAGCTGCATTTCCCATCGGGCGGTTTCTTCCGGGGATGTCAGTTTTTTTGTGGTTTCAAATTGTCGCAATGTTTCAATAAGAAGGCAGCCTTTGTCGGTTGCCAAAACCTGACGTTTTTTGCGAACAATATATTTGCGTGACAGCAATGTTTCGATGGTTTGTGCCCGGGTTGATTGGGTGCCAAGTCCAATGTCCCCGCGATAGATTTTTTTTAATTTGTCGTCAGAGACATATCTCCCCGGATTTGTCATATCTCGTAATAAGGTGGCTTCAGTATATTCTGGCGGTGGTTTTGTTTGTTTTTTTAAGCAATTGGTTTCCTTCACATGGGCCGTGTCCTCTTTTTTTAAGGGCGGAAGTTGCGCCTGTTCTTCATCCTCGTCATCAGTTTTGCTTTTTTGAGATTTGGCAGACTGTGCTTCAAGGATTCGCCATCCAGGAACCAGAATGACTTTTCCTTTGGTACGAAAGGTTTCTTCACAAACAAGTGTGATGATTTCGGTTTGTTCAAACTGGCAATCTGCATGAAATGCCTGCGCAAAACGTTTTAAGACAAGCATATAGATTTTCTGATGATCTGATGATGCTGACGATGGCAATGGCGACAGAGGAATCAATGCATGATGATCGGTTAATTTTGAATCATTAAATACGCGTTTATATGTATTTTTCATCCGGCGGGATTGGACGCCCGCAAAAATATCTACATATAAAGATGATAGTTTGGAAACAGTAGTTTGAACCAGATCCGCATTTTTGGTTCCCAATACATTCGAATCTGTTCTGGGATAAGACAGGCATTTGAATTTTTCATATAAGTCTTGTGCCAGTTGAAGTGTTTTTTGGGCTGAAAAGCCATACTTGTTGTTGGCATCACGCTGTAAATCGGTTAACGCGTACAATAAAGGGGGGGGCTCAGATTTCTTTTGTTGTTTGACAGATTGAACAATACCATCCTGACCAGCAATTTTCTGTTCAATTTCCTTAGCTTTTTCTTCAGAGGAAATTCGGGTTTGACGTTTACGAAACCAGGTGCCATTCCATGCTCCTTTAGGGTTGGTAAACAAGGCTTTTAATATCCAATAGGGCTCTGGTTTAAAATTCTCACGTTCCCGACGACGATCCACCAGAAGAGCCAACACAGCCGTTTGAACACGCCCCACACTGAATAAATCATTCATTTTTAAAGTTGCCGCACGTGATCCATTCATGCCAACCAGCCAGTCTGCAATTTGCCTGGATTGGCCTGCTTTCCACAATCTATCGTATGCATTTGCTGGTTTGCAATTATTCAGGGCCTCTCGAATAACGTCATCAGTCAAGGCCTGACTCGTCCAGAAACGATACAATGATGTACCCTGTAAATGATTGCATTTTAGTAATATGGTACGTGCAATCACCTCGCCCTCGCGTCCGGCATCAGTTGCAATGATTATTTTACTGATATTGGCATTTAACAGTTTTTGAATAATTTGTAATTGCTGATGGGTTCGGTCAATGGGATTGTACTCAAATGATTCTGGCATAATTGGAAGGGTGTCCAGTTGCCAGGATTTCCATCTGGGATGATAATCTTCAGGTTTTTTAAGTTCTACAAGATGTCCAATGGCCCAGGTGATGACAAATGAATTGTTTTCAATGTATCCATCATAGCGGCCCCTTACATTTAAGGCACGGGCAAAATCATTGGCAACAGATGGTTTTTCTGTGAGTATGAGTGTTTTTGACATATTTTTATTATATGCTGAAGATTATAATTGTCAATATGATTTTATCTCCTGCAGTTTAATATCTGAAGCGTTAGAAAATGACTTATATTTGCATACAAGGCGAATTATGCTTGACCAAATATCTGTTCTATGAGATTAAATTAAGGATTAGGCTAAAAACAAGTTCGCCATTTATCGGAATCCCAAATTTTTAGATTTGGGAAAAGCGTGTGATGTCCAAATCTAAAGGTTTGGTACTCCAGATATAATGGGTAACCTATTTTCAGAGCATTCCTAAATAAATGTAAAACTTTGAACCTAAAGCAAATCAAAATACTGCCCACATGTGGGGTTAAAATGAGTAAACAATAATTCAATTTGGAGGAGCGCTATGCAGTGTAAAAAATCAGTAACAATCTGGGTATGCTTTTTTATGTGCATGACATTGAAAGCAGGACTCGCAGATGAGTCATACTATAACAAAAGCTATGCGCTGGTAGTGGGAATCAGCAAATATGCATCTGTTCGCTGGAATAATCTTCCATATGCGCGATCTGATGCTGAAAATGTTGCTGGAATTTTAAAACAAAAAGGATTTGAAGTTTTAACATTGTATGACCGAGAGGCCACAAGACATGCCATTCTCGCACGACTTGAAAAAAACATTGCCCCGCGTCTTGAACCTGAAGATCGGGTATTTTTTTATTTTTCTGGTCATGGATATTACCAAAATGATGGTGAGCATCCGGATACATATCTCATTCCTTATGATAAGGAAAATATTGATATGAATGCAAGTCAGATCTATATTTCCATGTCTGATCTTGCGCGACAATCAAAATTGATGTCAATTGCGAAACATCAATTTTTCTTGATTGATGCCCCTATCAAAGTCATTGATCAAACAAATGGAAATGGAATTATGCTGACAGATCCCGAGTATTTAATAAAAGTGACTCAAAAAAAAGCCAGACAGATTCTCGCTGCTGGAAAAAATAAGAAAATTATTGAAGAAAGCACTGAAACTGTTCATAACGTATTAAGCAAGTACTTTGTTAAGGGATTGGAGAAAGGAGACGCTGACATTAATGGCGATGGGAATATCACCTGTCTTGAACTATGCAGTTACATCAGTCCACGGGCGACCAATGAAGGACAAAAGCCTGATTATGCGACTTTTCCCGGACATGATATGGGGGAATTTTTGTTTTTTTCACCTGAAAGTACCCGAAAACAGATTGCAGAAGAAGACAAAGAACTGGAAATTGTGGATCTTACTGTTGAAAAAAAAGCCCCCCCAATTGTTGATATTCAGGAAGGACGATTATTCCTTAAAACTGTGCCTGAAAATGCGCGGATACGTATTCTAAATATTGTTCCACCTTATCGGTACGGCATGATGCTTTCTCCTGGAAATTACAAAATTGAGGTGTCTAAACCTGGTTATCAAACAAAAATAAACTGGATTACCATAGCGAATCAGGATCGTATTCATGAAACAATAAAACTCAGGTCTCTCCGAACATATTCTCAGTTATTTGTCTCCCCTGATCCATCAGATGCGCGAATTCGCATCATGAATATCGTTCCGCCATACTTTCATGGCATGTCTTTACAGGCAGGAAGATATTTAATTGAGGTGGACAAACCCGGATATAAATCTTTTCAGAAATGGGTGACCATTTCCAAAGGAAAAGATCTGACGATTGCGCCTGTATTGCAACCCAAAACACAACGAACAACTTTCAAAGAAAATTCATATCAAGCACAAAGAAAATCAATTGAAATTAAGGAATCGACACTTAAACCTGAAAAGCATCAATCATCAAGAATAACAACTAGGAAACAGGATGTAACAAAAATTAAGATCGCAAAATCACAAGAAAAAAATGAGGTTGGAACACCGCCAAAACCAAAACAAGAGACAAAAACAGAACCAAAACCGCAAGTCCAACAAAACAAGTCAATGCAACAAGAAGATCAGGCGGATAAACCAACAGACACGAAAAAACTGAAACCTGAAACCCATCACCAAAAACCAACAGATCGGAAGCATTGGCAGGATAAAACCACGGGCATGACCTTTGTATTTGTTAAAGGGGGCTGCTATAAAATGGGTTGCGGAGAGTGGTCCGGTCAGTGTGATCCAGATGAATTTCCTGTACATCAGGTTTGTGTGGATGATTTCTGGATAGGACAATTTGAAGTGACCCAAAATGAATGGGAAATAATTATGGGCAAAAACCCTTCGATGTCAGCCTATGGAAGCCATTATCCAGTGGAAAGAGTTTCCTGGGATGATATACAAACCTTTATAAGTAAGCTTGAAATACAATCCAAACAGAATTTTCGTTTGCCAACCGAGGCAGAATGGGAGTTTGCCTGTCGAAGTGGTGGTAAGCCACAAAAATATTCCGGCAAGGGTATTGATATCAATCGTTTGGGATGGTTTAAAGAAAACAGTACGAATATTACACACGGTGTTGGAATCAAGTCCTCTAATCTTTTGGATTTGTTTGATATGAGTGGCAATGTTTCTGAATGGTGTCAGGATGCTTATCAACCAAAGGCATACAAAAAACATCGTAAAAACAAACCACTGGTCAATCGTGGAAAAGTTAAAGTTGTTCGTGGTGGAGACTGGAGTGATAAGTTTAATAATTTAAGATGTTCTGACCGACGTGGGTATGCCAGTGATTTGAAAAGTAAAGATCTTGGCTTTCGGTTGATTCGATTGGGAAAATAAAATATTGCCTCGACTTGGCAACATGTTTCCCTAACTTGTACATACGCCCTTTCATAGATTATTTATGCCAGAGCAAGATCAACAATTTCATCCATATGGGAGACCATGACAAATTTAAGTTTTTTTCTGGCCTGTGCAGATATTTCCATGAGATCTTTTTGATTTTTTTTGGGCATGATAATGGTTTTTACCCCAGCTCTAAGCCCCCCAATGGCCTTTTCTTTCAATCCGCCGACAGGAAGAACACGCCCTCTCAGTGAAATTTCTCCTGTCATTGCAATGTCTCTTTTGACTGGCCGCTTGGTTAAAATCGAAATAATCGAGGTTGCAATGGCGATGCCAGCTGATGGTCCATCTTTGGGCACGCCCCCTGAAGGCACGTGGATATGAAAATCATGTTGCTCAAAAAATGTTCGCTTGACTTTGAATCGTTTATAATTGGCGCGGGCATATGTCATGGCTGCTTTGGCAGATTCCTGCATGACATCACCGAGTTGACCGGTTAGTTGTATTTCTCCTTTGCCATGCACGACTGTTGCCTCAATATACAGGGGTTCTCCGCCGGTGTAAGTCCAGGCCAGGCCAGTTGTAACGCCTATTTCATTTTGATCTTGTTCAAACTCTGGGATGTACTTGGGCGGTCCCAAATATTTGTGTAAGTTCTGGCGGGTAATTTGAAAATGGCCGGTTTTGTTTTCTGCAATTTTTCTGGCAATTTTTCGAAATATTCGACCAATTTCTCGTTCAAGATTTCTGACACCGGCTTCATCAGTATATTCGGTAATCATCTGCAATAATGCCCCATCAGAGAGCGTAATTTTTCGCCTGGATAAGCCATTTTCCTTTTTTTGCCTGGGAATCAAAAAATTTCTGGCAATCTTTTCTTTTTCATCCTGTGTATAGCCAGGCATATCGATTTGTTCCATGCGATCCAACAGGGCATCGGGGATTTCTTCACTGATATTTGCTGTCATGATAAACATGACACTGGATAGGTCAAATTCAATATTGAGATAATGGTCACTAAAGGCTGAATTTTGTTCGGGATCGAGAACTTCAAGCAAAGCAGATGAAGGATCACCGCGAACATCAACCCCCAATTTATCAATTTCATCCATCATAAACACTGGATTCATGGTTCTTGCCTGACGCATCCCATGAATGACACGACCCGGCATTGCCCCCAGATAGGTTCTTCGATGGCCGCGAATTTCCGCTTCATCACGAATCCCCCCCAGTGAAATGCGAACAAATTTACGTTTCATGGCGCGCGCAATGGCTTTTCCCAAAGATGTTTTCCCCACACCCGGCGGCCCGACAAAACATAAAATTGGCCCTTTCATTTTTGGATTGAGTTTCCGAACACTTAAATATTCCAAAATACGCTCTTTGACTTTCTCCAAACCAAAATGGGCAGAATCCAAAACTTTTGATGCATGGGGAATATCCAGCATATCTTTGGAGTATTTATTCCATGGCAATTCCAATATACAATCCAGATAGGTTCGCACAATTGAAGCCTCTGCGGCATCAAATTGCATCTGATCCAATCGAGAAAGTTGTTTGTTGGCCTCTCTGTCTGGTTCCTTTGGCAGCTTTCTTTTTTTTATTTTTTTTTCGTATTCCTCAATTTCAATTGAAAACTCATCCGGCTCACCCAATTCTTTATATATTGCCTGAAGATGTTCTCTCAAATAATAATCGCGTTGTGTTTTAGATAGCTCATATTGAACATCATCTTGGATCTTTGCCTGAACAGCAGACAGCTCCACCTCTTTGGCCAGCAAACGATTGGCTTCATTCAATCGTTCAACAGGATCGTTAATTTCCAATAATTTTTGGGCATCATCAATTTTTAACTGTAAATTGGCAGCCACCAGATCCGCCAGTTTTCCTGGAGATTGAATATTATCCAGAATGGATGCCGCATCATCAGAATAGTCCCCATGAAAGGTCAATATTTCTGCACTACTTTCCTTAACATTTCTCATAAGCGCCTGAATCTTAATATCTGTTGACTTGTTTTCTGTTTCAGGCTGAAATTCGAGTTTCACCATGTTACACCCATCATGACTGTACATTTTTTGCCATTTGGCCTGCATAATGCCCTGAATGAATATTTTGATACGAGCGTCAGGTAATTGGATAAACCTGAGTATTTTTGCAACTGTGCCCACTCGAAAAATATCGTTTGTTGAGGGCTTTTCCTGCTCAATATTTTTTTGCGTGACAACAAAAATGTATAAATCGTATTCTCTGGCAGCTTTTTCCACCGCCACTTTTGTTTTATCATGACTGACAAAAATGGGCAGCAACATGTTTCTAAAAAGGACGATATCCCGAACTGGCAAGAGCGGTAAATTTGTTGATATTTTCGACTGATCGAAATTTTCAGCATCCTGAATCATTTCTTGTGATATAGTATTGTTCATTTTTCCTCAACATTTACATATGAATAGATCGTGTATACCCGATAACTTATGAGCGCTTACTTACAATCTTGCATGCGAAGTCCCGGCAGATGAAGCACATTCTCTAAGCGCAAGAGGTATCGTCTCAATGACATCACTGGCCATAAATCCAATTCTTCCCTTATTTCGTTGTAAAATATCGGAAGCCATGCCATGAATATAAACAGCGGTTTCCACAGCATTTCCAGGCATAATATTTTGTGCGATAACTCCAGCGATCATCCCTGTCAAAACATCGCCCATTCCACCTGATGCCATCCCTGAATTTCCGGTCGGATTGACAGCAATTATTCCATCAGGATGTGCAATAACTGTTTTTTCACCTTTTAAGACCAGAATAACAGCATGCGATTTTGCAAAATGTCGGGCAAAGGTTACACGATCCGATTGGATTTCTTGGGTTGAAAGCCCTGTCAATCTGGCCATTTCACCGGGATGTGGGGTCAAGATATGTGTGGTTTTGGCATTGTGGAGGCATTCAGCCTGTCCTGCTAGGGCGTTTATGGCATCTGCATCAATGACCATTGGAATGTGTATTTCCTGTACGAGTTTTAGAATCAATTCTTGGGTTTTGAATAAAGTTCCCATGCCCGGACCAATGGCAATACATTTCTTTCCTTGTGACGCCTTCATGATGTCATCAAAGGCGTTTAATCCTAAAACACCCGGTCTTTCTTCAGTCAAGGGCTGTGTCATGACTTCCATTATTTGTGTCTCAAGGACTGAATTCAGGGTTTTTGCAATACCCAAGGTAACCAGACCACACCCAATGCGCATGGCTGCATGGGATGTCAATGCACAGGCACCTGTCTTTCCAATTGATCCACCAATGACCAGAACATGACCGGTCGTCCCTTTATGGGCTGATGATGGACGATTGTACAGGTTTAAATTGATTGTTTTTGATGTCAATAAATACTGTTTAGAAGAGATGGATTCTGAAATTTGTTTGGGGATGCCGATATCTGCAATGGCAAGCTTGCCACAATGTTGGTCTCCTGTTGGCATGGCCTGCCCCATTTTTTGATGTCCAAACGTAATTGTTGCATCTGCTTTTATGGCTGTACCGCATATATTGCCTGTATCTGAATGAAGTCCTGATGGTATATCCACCGCAAAAATTGGATGCTTTGATATATTGAGAAAAGTGATCATTCGTCTGTACCGGCCCTGAACTTCTGAGCGTAAACCGGTTCCCAGTAAAGCATCAATCCATATATTTCTCGTAATCAAAGTATCATATTGCGGATTTATTGAGTCTTCATCTGGTATTTCAATAATTCTTGCATTCATTAACAACAAACGTTCGTAATTAAAACGTGCATCACCAGATAATTTCTCCATTTTTGTCATTAAAAACACAATGACATCTTCACCCGCTGATATGAAATACCGGGCCATAACAAATCCATCACCGCCATTGTTACCGCTTCCAGCAATAATGCCAATGCGTTTATCGGGCAAATCTGAAAACTGTGACATAAAAAAATCAACCGCACATCTGCCCGCATTTTCCATGAGAACGATACCAGGCAGTCCAAATGTTTTGATTGTTTCTTTATCCATTTTCTGCATTTCTGATGCAGTGACCAGGTAATGTTTCATGAGGAAACCTCCTAAAAAAAATTCGTTATACTATGTTGATTGCGGAACAAGCAAAACCTGTTCAACCTCACTCCACAAGCCTTCCAGATCATAAAAGCTTCGCTCTGGCTCATAAAATATGTGGATAATTACATCACCATAATCCATTAATACCCAATGACCTTCACGCAACCCCTCAACATGAAGTGCTTTAATTTTTTGTTTTTTTAACATTCGCTCGATATTTTCTGCAATAGCCTTTACCTGACGATTGGATCGTGCGCTGCTGATTAATAATGCGTCTGCATAAGAAGTCAACCCTCGGATATCCAGATATATGGGATTAATACTTTTTCTTTCTAATAGCGCATCAATATAGGGCTTTAAGGACGGATCAAGATTGTTTTTGGTCATAACAATTCCTTGTTTCATATAATTGATTGTCGTGAATATAATTCAGTACAGTGTCAGGCAACAGATATTGAATGGAACGTCCATTTTTTAAGGATGCCCTTATTTGACTGGATGATATATCCAATGCTGTTACTTGACAATAATAAATTGGTTTCTTATTGGGGTGAACCATGCATTTATCATTTTGTAAATACACATAGTCCTGTGAAATTGTTTGTTGAATGTATTCCATGAACCGGTTGTTGGGAATTTTAGAATCATGCGATATTTCCGGTCGCGACATGACAATAAAGGGGATTATTTCAAACAACATTTCAAAGGATTTCCATGTATGAATGGCAAAAAAAGCATCTTTGCCAATTAAATAATAGAATTGGACATCATGGGGAGATTGATTTTGTAATTCATGTATCGTATCGATTGTATATGAAAGACCCTGGCGCTGTGTTTCAATATTTGAGCATTCAAATAATGGGTAGGAACGAATGGCCAGTTGTGTCATCTTGAGTCGGTCAAAGACATTGGCAATATCAGAATGAGACTTGTGCGGCGGTTGTGCTGATGGAATAAAAACAATTTTTTCCAGAATTACTTTTTCTAAAACTTCAACCGCCACACGCAAATGACCATAATGAATGGGATTGAATGTGCCGCCAAATATTCCCAAATGCTTCATCAATCAGGCTTACTCCCGAACTTGTCCTTCTCCCATAACAATAAATTTGGTTCCAGTTAATTCTTCAGCCCCCATCGGTCCAAAAGCATGCAGTTTTGACGTGCTGATACCAATTTCAGCGCCCAGCCCCAATTGACCGCCATCGTTGAATCGTGTGGAGGCATTTACCAGAACCACTGATGAATCAACTTCATTTACAAATTTTCTGGCCCGGATGTAATCTGATGTGACAATGGCATCAGTATGATTCGAACTGTATTGATCAATATGAGCAATGGCTTCATCAATATTTTCAACAATTTTGACTGCAAGAATCAAATCCAAAAATTCTGCACCCCAATCATCTCCAGATGCGGGTTTGGCCTCTGGAACAATTTCACAGGTCTTGGGGCATCCGCGTAATTCAACATTGAAATCAAAAAAATGGCGTGACATTGCAGGAAGAAACGTTTTGGCAATAGATGCATGAACCAGCATGGTTTCCATTGCATTACAAACTCCAGGGCGCTGTACCTTTGAATTAAAACAAATATTTTCAGACATGGACAAATCCGCCCCTTCATCTACATAAACATGACACACCCCTTTATAATGTTTTAAGACAGGTATGGTAGAGTTTTGAACAACAAAGCGAATTAAACCTTCACCACCGCGCGGAATGATCAGATCAATGTTTTCCTCCTGAGCCAGCATCAATTTAACAGCTTCACGATCTCGTGTTGGAATATACTGCACCGCTTCACCGGGCAGCCCGCATTCTTCAAGCGCTTCATGAATCACTTCGGTAAGCACCATATTTGAGTGGTATGCCTCAGATCCACCGCGTAAAATAATGGAATTACCGGCTTTCAAGCATAAACCAGCCGCATCTATTGTAACATTGGGACGAGATTCATAAATAATACCAATAACACCAAGGGGAATCCGAACACGTGCAACCTGGAGTCCATTGGGACGAACATATGCATTTTGAGATGTACCAACAGGATCGGTCAATTGGGCAACCTCTTTTAAGCCCTGAACCATACTATCAATAATTTTGTCAGATAAGGTGAGACGATCAATCATCGCGTTTGACAACCCTTTTTCACGACCATAAGCCAGATCTTTTTCATTTTGAGATTGTATTTTACTTGTGTTAGTTATTAGTTTTTTAGCTATTGTTTCAAGAACTTGATTTTTTTTTACTGGTGAGCAAACAGCCATTTTGCGCGCTGCCTGACGCGCTGCCTTTGCGATTTTTTTGATGGATTGTTCTAAAGACACTTTTTCCTCCTGATTAATAAATGTTTGTGACCGATATTGCCAATGATTTATCTTAAAAAAATGGGTAAGTTTTTTACTTTTTCGAAGATTTTTTCAAAGATATACTTAGAATAGCTCAAAATTAACGATATGTCAACGCTATCATGGATTTTTGTTTGTAAGGTGTGTTTATAATTATGTAGTCAGAATTAAACATTATTTTTTTATAGTTATGATCTAAAGAAAAATTAGTAACTTATTTCTCGCATTTAAAAACATTACAATTTCGTCTTGACAAGCACGCTGTGTTAAGTTTTAATTCTATGTCAATAATTCTTTAAACCAAAAAAACATAAATGGAGTAATTGTAATGAAAAAAGTATGCTTATTGACATCACTATTTTTAGTCGTGGGGATTTTTATTGGTCAAAGCTTTGCAATTGAGGTCAATCAAATTCATATTTGCAAAGATGTAATCGATTTAGCGCCCATAGAGGTCGATTCCAGTTTTGATGCCTATGTTGGAAAATTGTTTTGCTTTACAAAAATTGTCAATGTTACAGCGCCACCAACACAAATATATCATGTGTGGTTCTATGAAAACGCAGAAATCGCCCGCGTACCATTAGATATTGGTGGTACACAATGGCGAACCTATAGTTCAAAGGTGATTTCACCATCAATGGTTGGTAACTGGCAAGTTCTCGTTTTAGGGCCAGATGAAAACATTGTTGAAAGTGTTGAGTTTATTGTTGGAAACTAAAAATATCATTATTATTGTTGGGGTATGGGCAATCATTGGGCAAATTGCCTATAACCCCACTGCTTTTTGTGCATCAGACACATCTAAAATAACGCATGATGAATCACCCGCATCATTTTTTGTACGTTTTTATCAACGTTTTATTTCTGTATTTGATGGTGACAAATGCCCCATGTATCCATCATGCTCGCATTACAGTTTGCAGTGTTTAAAAAAACATGGATTTTTTATTGGATGGATGATGACCTGTGATCGTCTGCTTCATGAACCCGATGAAATGCACCTGGCACCCATGATTTTTGTGAATGGCAAACCTCTTGCCTATGATCCGGTTCATGCGAATGATCAATGGTGGTTTGAGAAGGAAAACAGGCAATATGAAAATTGGAAGAAATAAACCCTGCCCATGTGGGAGTGGAAAAAAATACAAAAAATGCTGTCTTGAGAAAGATGAGCAAAAAGCTCTTCTGGAAAGAAAACAGAACGATCATAAAATGCGAGACGATGATGCGAACCTAAGCGATGATCAAATTTTTGACGATGAAGAAAATGTTGATCAGCATTTTGATGCGGACACTGATGATGCGTCTTATTTAGAAACCGATGCTTTTTCAATGGAACAAATCAATCAATTTTGGAAAACATACCAACAAGGTGATTTCAATCAAAAAGTAAGTATCGTTGAAAAATCGCTTGAAGAACCCGACGCATTTAGAAAATATGATTATTTTGAACTGATCAGTGCGCTTTACGACTCCTTCAGGACCACTGAGGATTTTTATGCGATTAAAAGGATTATAAATACACTTAAAATTAATTATCCTGACATTTATGAAAATGATTTTGGATTATTTACCGATTATCTCATTCGAATGGCAATGGCGTCGCATAATCATGTAGAAGCAATCAAGTTAATGCTTGAATTTACTGAACGAGCCGCTGATAACATGAATACGTTTTGCATGTTAATAGATTATTTATCATACTACTTTGATGTGGATATACTTTTGGAAATAATGCATCGCGGATGGAAAAGCTTAAAAGATTCATATGATATCATGGCGTTTGAAATACGAGATTATGTCATGCAATCTGTAGAATTTGAAATATTCAAATATGTGAGAGAATCAACAAATCCAGATCCTGAAAAGGATTCGTTGTTAAAGAAAATTGAATACTTTACAGAACCTGATTTGCCAAAGATAGAAAAATTTATGTCACATATTACTGGAAAAGCGGATCATGTATGGACCCAGGAAGATTTTAATTATAAGTCTAAAATGAGCAAACCATCAATAAAGAAAAAAGGAAAACCTCAAAAGAACCCAAAAAAATTACCATTAAATATTTTTAATGAAAATGTGAATTCTTTATCCGGTGAATTTTTAGAATATCTAATCAATACAGAAGGTTATTTTTTTCCAAAGGCAAGAATTGCTCATTTAGAATTAAGAGATTATATTAAGTCTCGTGCAGAAGGAAATATTGAAAACAAATATTCTTTACTTGAGAAGGTCATCAACCCAAAATCGAAAATGACACAAAAAATTGTGTATTTTGATCATATCTTGTGTCCGGATAAAAAAACGACAGGAAATTTTATATCCATGTCGTTAACAGGTTGGAATAATAGACTTTATTGTATGATTATTTTTTATGAAAGCATCCCTGCATGGTTAAAATTTTTGGAATTAAAAGGGTTAATTGATGATCAAACCAGACAATACACATTAACCAAAGTGTTTGAATTATTTGATCTCTTTAAAAAGATAATTATGAGTTATTCAAAAGATTATTTACACATTATACCACAAATTGAATTACAGTTTAAATAGGATTTACAGTGTCCAAAGTCTCAAGGATTATAGAAACAATACTATATATCCATAAACCAATGGCCCTGCAAAAAGGAACGCATCAATCCGATCCAGCAATCCACCATGACCTGGTAAAAGATTACCAGAATCCTTTATATCTGCCAGACGCTTAAACGCTGACTCAAATAAATCCCCCAAAGGGGCAATAAGGCCAACGATTACAGATAAACCAATCATATGTTCTACTGATAATGGCAGTTGAAACAATGATGCAAATATGAGGCAGGTCAGTACACATAAAACCAATCCGCCCAAAAAACCCTCAATGGTTTTTTTGGGGCTGACAGCCGAACATAACGCGTGTTTACCAAATTGTTTACCAACAAAATAACCACCGGTATCGCAAGCAAAAATCATTAAAAATGTCACATAAATCCAGCAATGTCCCTTGTCAAATTGATGGATTAAAAGCATAAATCCGATTAATCCGGGAATATATGTTAACCCCAATGACTGGCGAATCGCAATATCCAGAATATCGGGTTGCTCACTGAAACGAAATACGATAATTCCAGCCAACACCATTAAGTTCAAAACAGCAATCATCCATAAATATTCTAGATAGTTCAAGTAAACCAATAAAACCCACACAATGGTCATGGCAAAGCCCAAAAGGCAGGCCTCATGGGTAATCGAACAATCTTTGATGGCAATCCCATAAAATTCATAAAGGCAAATCAGTGACGCCACAAGGGTAAGTATAAAAAAACTGATTGAACCATATACAATTATAAAAAGCACCGGTAAAGCGATCAGTGCTGTCTGCCAACGTTTGATAAGCTCATTTTTCATAATTTTTCCAATATTTTTGTAATATCTTGTATATTAATTATTCAGCATTAATTCGATTCATCTATATTACATAAATTGCAATGAAAAATCAAATTGAATTCTTTTTTCAATTTCAGTTAAATGTGTTGAAAAAAGTTAAGTTTTTATATTATGTATGATTATGCATTTGCCTTTTGTTAAATCATTTGGTAAAAATATACTAAAAATTATTAAAAATAGACAAATAGTAAAATGAAAAAACAAAAAAGGATAGCATATATACCTAAGGTTCTGCATCCCATCACACGACTAATCATTGGTGGGGCTCAGGAAAATACCATGCTGACAGCTGATTACCTGGATAATCATCAATGGCAGGTTGATGTTTTAGCAGGAACCCAGACCGGTAGCGAGGGAAGTATTATTGATGAAGTGCGTAACCGCAATATTCCGCTTTTTTTGGAAGCTTCGCTAGTAAGAGAAATTAACCCTTTAAAAGATATAATTGCCCTGTGTCGTCTTATCAGATTGATAAGAAAGCACAGATACCATATTGTCCACACGCACAGTTCCAAGGCAGGTATCATTGGGCGATGGGCGGCATGGCTTGCAGGTGTGCCGGTTATTGTTCATACTGTTCATGGGTGGGGCCACCATGATCATCAACATCCACTGGTTCGCAAATTTTACATATTGCTTGAAAGATTAACACTAAAAATTACAGACCAATTGATTGCTGTCTCTGGAAAAAATATTTTAAAAGGCCTGGATGATGGTATTGGGCATTACGAAGATTATTCTGTGATACGAAGTGGGATTGAGCTTGAACGTTTTGGACATCCACAAATAGACAGGCAAACCATGCGGAAAAAACTGGGCATACCATTAAATGCCACTGTTATCGGAACTGTTACGAGATTATCACCTCAAAAAGCGCCGCTGGATTTTATTCAGGCAGCGACATTGCTTGCTGAAAAATGCGAAAACGTGTATTTTATTATGGTTGGTGATGGCCCACTGCATGATAAAGTTCGTGAAAAGGCACAAGAGAATAATATTTCACAAAAATTGATCATGACCGGCCTTCGGAGAGATATTCCAGAATTAATGAATTGTTTTGATATGTTTGTTTTGTCATCATTGTGGGAGGGGTTGCCTCGCGTGATACCTCAGGCGATGGCATCAGGCCTGCCGGTTATCGCTACAGATATTGATGGCAGTGCAGAAATTATTTCATCAGAGAAAAATGGAATACTCGTTCCACCTGGCAAACCGGACTGTATCGCCAATGCTGTAATTAAAATATTGGATCATCCAAAAATCAGAGCGGACCTAAAAAATGCAGCATTAACAACCGTGCATGAATATAGTGCGCAAAAAATGGTAGCGCTTATTGAGACCTTGTATATTAAATTACTTGAAAAGAAAACTTCGACTTAGATAATGATTGAAAAATAAGTTCCCCATTTATTGGTGTCCCAAATCTAAAGAGTTGGGACGCCAGCCAAAAAAAAGGGGGGGGCTTATTATCAGAGTAATCCTTAATCAATCAAAAGAGTTATGGTATGAACAAATCTCAAAAAATATTTATTTCCGGCCATAATGGCATGGTTGGCAGTGCAATTCATAGAGAATTATTAAAACAGGGGTTTTCCAATATTATCACTCGGAATCGAAAAGATCTGGATCTCATGGATAAAAGTGCAGTTTTTCAGTTTTTTAATGATAATAAGCCTGCATTTGTGTTTAATGCGGCTGCCAGAGTCGGGGGGATTCATGCGAATAACACCTTTCCAGCTGAGTTTATTTATCAAAACCTGGAAATTCAAAATAATATCATTCATGCGGCGCATGAAAATGGGGTTGAAAAATTAATGTTTTTAGGCAGTTCGTGTATTTATCCCAAAGAATGCCCTCAGCCCATGAAAGAAAATCATCTGATGACCGGTCATTTAGAACCCACCAATGATGCCTATGCGATTGCCAAAATTGCAGGAATTATCATGTGCCATTCGTATTATCGCCAATATGGAGACAACTTTTTGTCAATTATGCCATGCAATCTTTATGGTCCCAATGACAATTTTAATTTGGATTCCTCACATGTATTGCCGGCATTAATCCGAAAATTTCATGAAGCCAAAAGAAAGAAAAAATCCGCAGTTCACCTCTGGGGTACAGGTATTGCAAGACGTGAATTTCTTCATGTGGATGATATGGCGAATGCGGCTGTATTTGTCATGATGAATATCCATGCCAAAGATATTTATTCTCAAAATGTTACGCATTTAAACGTTGGTTCTGGAAAAGATATTTCAATCAAAGAACTGGCAGAATTGATTTCCCAAATTATTGGCTTCACAGGACAGATCGTTTATGATACGAATAAACCTGATGGCATGTTGTTGAAGTGTCTTGATGTCAGTCGCTTGAATAAACTTGGATGGCAATATCGTATCAGCCTATCAGAAGGTATTGATAACACATATAACTGGTATAAATATAATAAGGAAAGACAGTGAAAACCGCATTAATTACAGGAATAACCGGTCAGGATGGTGCATATCTTGCTGAGTTACTATTGCAAAAAGGATATACTGTTCATGGAATTAAACGACGATCCTCCTCATTTAATACACATCGCGTGGATCATATATATCGAGACTTTCATGAATCAGATGTGCGTTTTTTCATGCACTATGGTGATCTGACAGATTCAACCAACCTGATTCGTATCATTCAAGAAGTTCAACCCGATGAAATATATAATCTGGCGGCTCAAAGTCATGTTCAGGTATCTTTTGACACTCCTGAATATACTGCAAATGCTGATGCGCTTGGTACTTTGCGTTTATTGGAAGCGATACGAATTTTGGGTATGGAAAAGCGAACAAAATTTTATCAGGCATCCACAAGTGAAATGTTTGGTAAGGTACAAACTGTTCCACAAAATGAGAAAACACCCTTTTATCCACGCAGCCCCTATGGCGTTTCCAAAGTTTACAGCTATTGGATTACAATTAACTATCGAGAAGCTTATAATATGTTCACTGCAAATGGTATCTTATTCAATCATGAAAGCCCCATTCGCGGTGAAACCTTTGTTACACGAAAAATTACACGTGCAGTCGCACGAATTGCACTCAATCTTCAACAAAAGTTTTATCTGGGAAATCTTAACAGTCTGCGAGATTGGGGGCATGCCAAAGATTATGTTTATGCCCAATGGTTGATTTTGCAATATGAATTACCTGATGATTTTGTTATCGCGACCGGCAAACAGTATTCAGTCAAAACATTTTGTGAGCGCGCTTTTGAAGCTACAGGGATTGAGATCGAATGGCAGGGTGAAGGATTATCTGAAAAAGGCATTATTCGTTCTGCTGCAAATCATTTTGATCATCTAAAACCTGGAACCATTGTTGTTGAAATTGATCCAAGATATTTTCGTCCCACTGAAGTAGAAACCCTTTTGGGAGATCCTACCAAAGCTTATGAAAAACTGGGATGGGAAGCTAAAATTAGTTTTGAAGATCTTGTTCGCGAAATGGTGGATGCTGATATTAAAAAAGCGCGCATGGATTCTATGTGCAAGCGTGAGGGCTTTGAAATTATGGATTATGCAGATGCCTGATTTTATGGCATTTTTTTTGCAAAGACAATAAAGCAAATAAATATAAGGAGAACAACGAATGAAATTTAGCAATCGTGTTCCTGTGAGTATATTGATCATCGTTTTGATGATATGTTTTACGAGTGGTTGTATAACGCCGCGAACAAAGAATGAAAAAACCAATCGTAACAAAATTGGAATTCGCCAGCCCGCATCCCTTTACTATGATTTTGGTGATGTGTTAATTCCCAAAGAATTAAAAATTGATCAAAAACAATCATTTATCTATCGAACCGGTGGATATGCATGTGGATTAATGATCCTTACCGGCCATGTGGAATTAACCTCTTTAATCAATTTCTTTTCAAACAACATGGTAAAAGATAACTGGCGGCTTTTAAGTACATTTAAATCCCCAAGAACCTTGCTGTTGTTTCAAAAAGACAATCGCTGGTGTATAATAACGATTACTGAGGGCGGATTTGCAAGATCATCAGAAGTTTCTATCTGGGTTGCTCCCACCGGATCACAGGCTTCTTCAGGTGCTATGAGCCCGCCCGATGGTTTTTCGGAAGCAATTATCAATTAATCATGAAATATCTGAAGGATAAAACAATCATATTGGGTGTCAGCGGTGGGATTGCCTGTTACAAGAGTGTTGAAATTGTGCGGCGACTTCAAAAAGCAGGCGCTTCAGTACATGTAATAATGACACAAAATGCCACACGATTTGTTGGCCCCTTAACCTTTGAAGCCATTTCTGGGCATCCGGTTTGTGTTGAGCTGTTTGACACAAAACCTGAAACAAGTTTTAATCATATTCAATGGGCGGAAATGGCAGATGCTGTTATTATAGCGCCAACAACAGCAAATGTTTTAGCAAAAATCGCCCATGGCATAGCCGATGATGCATTGACAACCTTTTTGCTTGCCGTGCAATCTCCTGTTTTGCTATGCCCATCAATGAATACACGCATGTGGGAAAACAAGTCCGTCCAACACAATAATCGAGTTATCAGGGATAGAGATATTACTATCTTGACACCCGATAGTGGAGAGCTTGCTTGTGGAACCAGTGGTGCAGGACGTCAACCGGATGCCAATGTAATCGTTTCACATGTTCATCGCTTACTTTCTCCCAAAGATTTGATTGGCAAGAAAGTTCTTGTTACAGCGGGCCCCACGCTTGAATATATTGATCCTGTTCGGTTTATCAGTAATCCATCGTCTGGAAAAATGGGGTATGCCATTGCTGAAGCAGCATTATGCAAAGGCGCTGATGTTATTCTCATTTCAGGTCCAACACAATTAAGTATTCCATCAGAGGTTCAGTATATTGCGGTTCAAACTGCTGATGAAATGGCAAATGCTGTTTTTGACCATGAAGCCAAAATGGATATTATCATTAAGGCGGCAGCAGTTGCAGACTATAAAGTTGCCATGCAATCTGATCAAAAAATTAAAAAAAAGAATGACTGCCTACAAATCGATTTAACAAAAAATCAAGATATTTTAAAAGAACTTGGACGTAGGAAAAAACAACAGATTTTGGTGGGGTTTGCTGCTGAAACGCAAGACTTAAAAAAAAATGCACAACAAAAATTATCTGAAAAAAATCTGGACATGATTGTCGCAAATTTGATTGGTCCAACTGACAGTGGATTTCAATCGGATACCAATCGTGTTTGTTTATTTTTTCGGGATGGCAGACAAACATCTTTGCCGCTTGAATCAAAAGAAATGATTGCACATTCTATTCTGGAAATGTGTCTTTAAAAAAAATTTTCAGAAACCGCTGCTTTTTTGTCTTTTCTAAAGCCTCATAACAAAGAGATTGATAGGTGAGTCAAGTAATTTTTTAAAAAATGATCATAGTTTTTGCATAGATAATGGGTGTATCCAAACAATAGAGTAACTGATCAAAAAGTTAAAATAGATTCTGGAAAGATGATAGGAGCAGACTGGCAAGTCAGAATCGTTAAACGATGCCAGGGGATGCAATATGACTGGATATACAGAAAGGCAAAGTGAATTGGAACTTCGTTCTTGAATATTACAAGAACAAAATGCTCCAAAAGCCCATTAAACTCATAACGATAAAATTACGCTGAATGATAAAAACTACGATTAAATATTTATTGATTATTGGAACGATCTGCCTGATCATATTTATTTGGTATGATTACAATAAATTTATTTCTAAACAAGAAAGTCTGCATATTGCAATGGTGGGTCCGATTTCTGGATCAGGTGCAATTAAAGGACGTTCTGTTTTAAAAGGTATTAACCTCTATCTTGATCGGATGAATCAAAATGGTGGTATTGATGGTAAAAAGGTTATTCTCACTATTTTTGATGATCAGAATGATAAAAACATTGCATTTGAAAAAGCCAAAGAAGTTGCAAAGCAAAATAAAGCGATTGCCATCATTGGTCACTGGTATAGTTCCTGTTCAATTAAAGCAGGTACAATATATAAAAAACATGGTATACCTGCTATTACCCCTGGCGCCACAAATATAAAGGTGACAGACAGTGAATGGTATTTTCGCGCCTTATTCAATGATCGATCTCAGGGAAGATTTCTGGCAAATTATGCCAATAAAGTTTTAGGGCATAAAACTGCCGCAATCATTCATGAAGATCTTGCCTATGGATCTTACCTTGCTGATATTTTTGAAAAAACTGCAAAAGAAATTGGTATTAAAATAATTTTTAAAGAAGAATTTAAGGCCAAGTCTGATAATTTAAATCAATCATTAACAAACATTGTTAAACGTCTTGAGCAGAAAAAAAAGCGCAGAAAAAGCTGGAAAAACTGTATTATATTCATGTCAACTCACGCAACCGAAGGAATTGAACTTGTCAAACAAATGCGTGATAATAAATTTGAAAACCCAATCATTGTACCAGATTCACTGGCGTCAAAATTATTTTCAAAAGGATTTGACAAGTATCCTGAAGAAAAAGCATCACCTGGTTTTTATACTGATGGTATCTATGCAACATCACCATTAATATTTGATACTGCCAATGAAAAAGCACAATTATTTAAAAATGAATATGAAATGAAATACAACGAAGAACCAGATTGGATTTCCGCTTTTGGTTACGATACTGCAATGATTGTTTGTGAGGCCATTCGCAACGCGAAAATCACCGGCAAACCGGAAACATTGTCAGAAGATCGAAAAAAGGTTCGAGACTATCTGGCGAGATTAACCAACCCAAACGAGGCCATTGTTGGCGTAACTGGTTTTAATTATTTTGATACAAAAGGAGATTGTCCAAAACCCATATCCATTGGTGTTTATAAATTTCAAAATTCCATTTCAGCCCTGACACAGCTTAAATCTGTTCCCAATATCAATGAAATATGTAATCTTGAAGCAGCGCTCAAGTCCGGTCGAGTGTTATATGTGGATAACAAGTACATGTATAAAACAAATGTTGTTTATACAGGTATAGAAGTGATCGAATTATCTGATTTAGACATGCATAAAATGACTTTTCAAATGGATTTTTTTATGTGGTTTCGATTTAAAGGCGATATTGCACCGGATAATATTATTTTTTCAAATGCTGTCACCCCAATACGCCTAAAAAACCCAGTCACTGAAAAAATAATTAATGGCATTCATTATCGTGCCTATCGGGTAAGCGGTATATTCAAGGCAGATTTTTTGCCCGATAGCTTTTCATTCCGACAGCATGTAATTGGTCTTTCCTTCAGACATCGAGAATTGACACGCAATAATCTTATTTATGTTATTGATGTTTTGGGAATGGGCCTGACAAGTTCAGAATCTTTAACCTCAAAATTAATTCGTGCAAAAGTTTTGCAACCCAACCTCAACTGGGGAATCAGAAATGTATGGTTTTTCCAGGATACTGAAAACAAGACAGCACTTGGAAGCCCAGAATATCTGGATCCATCAGGCGGAACACTTAAATATTCAAGATTTAACCTGGGGATTCGCATAGAAAAAAGTGAATTTACCTTACGCGGTATTATTCCGCGGTCTATTGTTTATGAAGTGTTATTTATCAGTTTGTTACTTTTATTAATTTTTGCTCTTATTACCAGGTATTTGTCATCAAACAAATTTAAGACCTATGTCTGGTTTGTGTATGCCTTTTTTGCATTGATGGTAGTTTTATCAAGTGAAATCGTATTATTTGACTGGTTGGTAGATAAAACATCAAGTCACAATTTAAGATTGATTATTATGATATTCGATGTGCTCTGGTGGATTATTCCTGCTTATTTATTAAATCTTGCAGCAGAAAGATTTTTATGGACACCACTTGAGGAGCGAAGTGGTCGATCCATTCCCAAAAATGCCCGAAGATTTGTTGCAGCGGTAATATACATTCTTGCGATCTTTGGTATCGTCGCATTTGTTTTCAATCAAAAATTAACAAGCCTGTTAGCAACTTCAGGTATGTTTGCAATGATCGTCGGGCTTGCCATACAGGTAAATATATCCAATGTTTTTGCAGGAATTGCGATCAATCTTGATCGCCCCTTTAGAACTGGAGACTGGGTGATTATTGGCAAATTTGAAGAAGGCATCGTAACAGATATCACCTGGCGCGCGACACGTTTAAGAACGAGAAATGGCTGCATTTTAAGTATACCCAACAGCGAAGCTTCAGAAACAGCGATTCACAACTTTAGCTATCCAGATGATTCCTACTGGCAATACTTTACTGTTTATGTGGACCCCAGGCATCCACCGGATCGGGTAAAAAAGATTTTACTGGATGCGGCATTATCGGTCAAAGCAGTATTGCGCGATCCACCGCCATCAACACGATATCTGGGTTTGAACGAAGCCATGACTTCACTCAGTAAACCCTGGGCTGCAAATTTTTTGATTTCTGTTTGTGTACGAGATTATGGCAAAAAATTTCTTCATAATGAATCGGTCTGGGAGCGGGTATATGAGCATTTAAACAACCAGGGAATTGAGCCTATTTTGGAACGAAAGGAAATTCAAGTTCAACAAAAGGCTCCCTTTTCTGACCTTGAGCCATTCGCACATGATGCTGCGAATATATTGATCAAACTGGACATTTTTCAACCGATCATATTTGAAACCCGTTCATATATCAGTAATCGGATTAAAAAGCATGAATTAAAAGCAAACGAAACCATTACGCGTGAAGGAAAACCATTAACCTCTCTATTTGTTGTTGTTGAAGGGGTTGTAGTGCTATGGTGCGCAAACGAAGATGGTGAACTGGTCGAGCTGGATCGTATTGGCGTGGGTAGCTATTTTGGAGAAATGAGTCTGTATACAGGTGAATACGCATATTATACCAGTATAACAGCTTCTGATAGTATCCTTTATGAAATTGACAAAATGGATATGGCGCCTTTTGTTGTTGACCGTCCAGATTATTGGGAATATATTGCAAAAATACTGACAGATCGCTATATCGCTCGAGAAAGTATACGAGACACTCATTTTGAGGATAAAGTAGATAAAGAGATATTAACAGAAGAAATTAAAATATCTATTCAGCAATTATATCAGAATGGAGCATCTGAAAATAAAGAACATTATGATGAAAATGAGGAAGAAGTATTTGAGGATCACCAGTTCTCTGAGTAGTAAATTTTTGGCATACCTTATTATTCAGTTAACACGTTTATCAAATCTTAAGGGGCGAATGACAGCCAAGCTAATTGGCTAATTACATACAATAATCACTAAATTAAATTAATATCACAAATTATCGGCCTTGTAGCTGGCGTAACTTTTGTTAAACGTGATAGAAACCGAGAACTTTGATCTTTAAACAATTACATAAGTGTAGCAATGAACCTTTTAAATTATGTTGAATAATATTCTCGCTAACTGCAAAATTGATGACAGCCCTGCCGGTAAGCTAAATACATACAAATTATACAGGAATTAATATTTGATCGCAAACTTTATTATTACAAAGAACCTCTTCGAAAAGCCAGTTAAAAAATTTTTGTATTAAACATAATTAAGTTGTGTTGAATTATGTACTCACTAAATATAAAATTAGCAACACACAAGATTACGACGTATAGCTAAATCTTACAATTATACACAACTTGTTGCTTTCCTAAATCTCAATAAATGTTTGCTACCAAGCATGAGTAAATGCAATATTGCCAAATTTATGAGGGCTTGACTGTTCTTCAAATTGCTCGGTCTGATGAATATAAAATACTGTAACTTTACATCCGCAAACAATAAAACCTAGCCCTATTCCTAATTCTCCTATTTCTCTTACCGGAGCAACAATTTCCCCTAGATGGTAATTATAACTGACATATTGTCCCTTTGCCGACAAAATGAAATGAAGACCAAAATATTCCCAGAATTTTTCACTTCTTGACCTATGGATAGAGCTGTTCTTACCCTGAAGATTTGATGCAAAACTTCCTGAACCGATGGCGAATGTTCCAAAATCATCAGGAATATTAAATCCAAAACGTAATTGTTCACAGACAGATGCCTGCACAAGCGTATTTCCTAAATCAGCACCAATATTTGACAATACTTCAATTTTAAAATCCCCAATGGTAACTGGATTAAATTTATTGATCATTGAAGTACTTAAACGAGCAGAAAAATGGCTGGGTAACTGGTGATCCCAGCCCAAAGGAATAGTGTCTCCTACGCATCTGTGAACTTCAGTCTGGGCATTTTTAGCCAGACTATATTTTCCTGTTACCCCAAGAGCAATTTCAATTGAAAATAAAGTTGGAGTTTCATGGCAACAAAATTGAATATTTTTTTTACCATGTAATCCTAAAATTAAACTTAACTCACCTGAGTATGGATGTTCATTTGGATTTGGCGTTTCATTCTCAATTTCATCGGGAGTGTAAATGTCCTGGTTCAGTTGAAAAGAATTGTAAATACTATCGCCTAATTGATTAATTACAGGAATATTTTCCAGCTTATCCTTTATGTTATTTGTTATAATACCCAGTGTTGTACCATGAGTATACCTTTTATCACTTGAAGGATCTTTTCTTCGTTTTACTGCATCATTATTAATTTTTAAAACCAAGGTATTATAGCTGGTGCAATCTTCATGGTTACATTGTGAAAAGACATCAGATACAATGGTAATAGCAATAAAGATGGTTAAAATAAATGTCAATTTTTTCAAGTTTTCCTCCTTTAAGAACATAATGCCCTTCGGGCTGTTTAAAAGTTACTCTAACATGTCATGGCTATTTGGCTTTCTTGTCATGTCTGCGTCGATAGAAATAGTCGCCAAATTCTTGTTGGTATGGATTAGCTTTTGCTCGTACCTTGACATATCGTTTGATACCAATCTGTCTCAATCTAAACAATTGATATACACGGGGCTTTTTCTTTTTGGTCTTTACTTTAATTGAGAATTGATGTCTACCTTTGGCGGCTGTCCAGTAATTCTTTTTCAGCCATTCCTTAGATTTATTTCGATGTCTCTTTTTAAGCATTTTCCAAAGTTTATGATAAACGTAGTTATCGACCGCATAGGTCTATAAGTTTTGTTATTTTTTAAAAAGCAGTTGGAGTAAGCAAAAATGCATTATGTACATTCATTGTTTGAATCCAAGGCAAGTCATAAGTCTCTCCACCTGCTAATTCAAAAGGGCT